>Ga0207426_1000344_pt1 | contig 85912 bp, 75 predicted proteins | sample AraplaMF_Cvi_mMS_FD_184265 | JGI IMG/M metagenome (GOLD analysis project Ga0207426, IMG submission 184265) | Arabidopsis root microbial communities from the University of North Carolina, USA - plate scrape MF_Cvi_mMS (SPAdes) (version 2) | ecosystem: Host-associated > Plants > Roots > Endosphere...
AGTGAGTCGCGAGGAGCGATGGCCGGGCGGGCTTTCGGCCGCCGGGCGCTCCTCAAAGGACCCGGCAACCGCGCGTAAGGCCGAGGAGAAGAAGCGAGGTCAGGGCGCGCGTATTGTCACGCAGGGCGATGCGGCCGCGTGCAATGCTGTTGGAAATCTTGGCGCCAGTGGTCTTCATGGCCGCGCTTATAACCTCGGGCAGTGGAACTGGCAAGCCCTTGCCCGGCTTTTGGTCGCCGCCCAGCGTTGACGCGGTGCGCGCCTGCGGTCACGGAGATATTCCAAAGCGCCGTGGTTCGGCATTTCCACGATCGTGACTAAGCCCGGTCTTTCCAAATCTTCACCAGCCGCGACAGTGCGAGCATCAGCCCGCCTCCGATCAGGCCCCAGAAGGCGCCTGATATGCCGCCGAAGGAAACGCCGGAGGCGGTGACGAGGAAGGTGATCGCCGCCGCCTCGCGCGAATCCGGCGCCTGGAACGCCGACATTGCCGAGGACGAGAAGGCGCCGACCAGGGCCAGCCCCGCCACCGCCTCGATCAGGATCGAAGGCGCGAGCGCGACGAAGGCCGTTACCGCGCCGGCGAGCAGCCCGAGGATGACATAACCGACGCCGGCGATCAGCGACGCCCAATAGCGCCGCTTCGGATCGGTATGGGCATCCTGCCCGGCACACATCGCCGCGGTGATTGCCGCCAGATTGACGGCGTGGCCACCGAATGGCGCCGACAGCAGCGAGAAGAAGCCGGTGACGGCAAAGAGCGGACCGGGCTTGGGATCGTAGTGATTGACCTTCAGGACCGCGATACCCGGGATATTCTGTGAGGCCATTGTGACGATGAAAAGCGGCAGCGCGATCGAGACGAGGCCGGCAAGATTGAACACCGGCCGGACGATCTCCGCCGTCGGCACCAGCGATTGTTCCAGCGATCTGAGCGCACCCTCGGGGATATCGACGCCGAAGGCGAGCACCAGCGCGAAGGCTGCGAGTGCCGCCGGCACCGCCCAGAGCCGCTTGAAGGCGCCGACGACGATCCAGGCGACAACGATCGGCAGGCCGAACAGCGGATTGAAGCCGATTGCCTTCACCGGCGCGAAGCAGAGGCCGATCAGCACGCCGGCGAGCATCGCATTGGCGAGCGGCGCCGGAATGGCGGCCACCGCCCGACCGAGCGGCTTGAAAAGCCCCGCGACGATGATCAATACAGCACAGATAAGGAATGCCCCGACCGCCGCATTGAAGCCGCCCTCGATAGCCCCGGTGCTTGCCAGCAGTGCGGCGCCCGGCGTCGACCAGGCAATGCTGATCGGCAATCGGGTCACGGCGCTCAGCACGATCGCGCAGATGCCCATGGAAATCGACAACGCCATCAAGCCCGAAGCCGCCTGAGCATCCGTGGCGCCGACCGCCTGCAGCCCGTGCAGCACAACGGCAAAAGAGCTGGCGGAACCGACGAAGGCAGTCAGCAGCCCCATGAACAGGGCCTGGACGGAAAAATCTTTGAGCATGGCGGACTCGTGGGCTGCAGGAGTGACGCATGGAGCATGATGGCTGCCGCAGGCGCAAGTCCGGAATCAGCGCTTTCCGTTCAACCCTTGCGGATAACCATCTTCATTCAAACCAGCCGAAGATAAAACGCCCTCGCCTGCGATCGGCAGGCAAGGGCGGCTTCTTGGCAGCTTTTGGCTGAGAAAGCTCAGATGTCGGACTGCGACGTCACAACCCGCGAAACGAGGCCATAGTCCTTCGCCTCTTCGGCAGAAAGCCAGTAGTCGCGATCCGTATCCTTGGCGATCTTGTCGAGCGGCTGGCCGGTGGCCGCCGCCATGATCCTGTTCAGGCGCTCATTCATCTTGATGATCTCGCGCGCCTGGATCTCGATGTCGGATGCCATGCCGCGCGTGCCGCCGGAGGGCTGGTGCAGCAGGAAGCGCGTGTTCGGCAGGCACAGGCGCCGCTCTTTCGGAACCGCGACATAGATCAGCGCGCCGGCCGAGGCGACCCAGCCCGTGCCGATCATCCAGACCTTCGGCTTGATGAACTTGATCATGTCATGGATGGAATCGCCGGATTCGACGTGGCCACCGGGCGAATTGACATAGATGCGGATGTCCTCGTCACTGGCTGCGGCAAGCGCCACCAGCTGCGAGCAGACCTTCTGCGCCAATTCCTGATTGATCGGTCCGTAGATGAAGATCGAACGCGACTTGAAAAGATTCGCCTCCGTTTCCTTGCCGAGCGGCAGTTCCTTCGTCTTGTCGTCCTGGTCTTCGTCGTTCATTCGAACCTCTTGGAGATGAATTCGGGTTCCTCGCACATAGTGCGACTCAATGCCTAAAACAATGCGGGAAAAACACAAGGCACCGAAGCGATGCAGATATCCTTAAGAAGCCGCGCGCCGTTCTGCAAGCCTTACTGAATTGTAACGGTGAAAGGCTTTGAAAAGCCAAAATCGGTTCCTACCTCAGCCTCACGCGGCAAACGCCGCCAGCGCATAACCCCGAAATCGGAATCGATTGTCGGAAAGGATTATGCGCGGTTTTAAATTGATAGAGCGTCCTTAGCGCGTCCTATCGGACGCGCGGCGCTCTAGATCATTAGGAGACAGGACATGTCACCGGAAGAACGCCAACTGCTGACCGCCCTCTTCGACCGCGTGCGCACCGCCGCGGCCACACCGCGCGACCGCGAGGCTGAAGCGCTGATCGACCAGGCAACGCGCGAACAGCCATCGGCCACCTATTATCTGGCCCAGGCCGTCATCGTTCAGGAAAAGGGGCTGGAGGCGGCCGCCAATCATATCAAGGAACTCGAAGAGCATATCCGCCAGCTGGAAGCCGGCGCCAGTGAACACCACCAGGCCGAACAGGGCGGCGGCTTCCTGAGCTCGATCTTCGGCAATACGCAGACCCAGCAGCCCGCGCCTGTCCCCTCCAACCCCGGCCCATGGGGCCAGGCCTCCCGCGGTTATGACGAGCCCCGTGGCTACGACCGTGATGCCCGCCAGCCGCCGCAACAGCCGTCCGGCCCCTGGAGCCAGCAGGCCTATGCGCCATCGGCCGGCGGCAGCTTCCTGCGCGGCGCGCTCGGCACGGCAGCGGGCGTTGCCGGAGGCATGCTGCTTGCCAATTCGCTGAGCGGCATCTTCGGCAACCACATGTCCTCGCTCGGCTGGGGCTCGCCCTTCGGCGCCAACCCCTTCGGCAATGCCAGTGCGCCGACCGAAGAAACCGTCATCAACAATTATTACGGCAACGACGACACCCGCCAGGCCTCGGACAACGCAAGTGACGACAAGGACGCCAACGTGCAGCAGGCCGACTACGACGATAACGACGATTACAACGACGACTCGTCTGGAGATGACGTCACGGATGCTTGACGTTTAACGGCCAAGGCGCGAGTGGCGGTTGGTTTTACATTGCCGCACCGTTGCCCGGCCTTTCGCTCAGGTTCAGGGCGTTCGTCGCTGCAATCGATTGAGAGCAATTCCAGAAAAAGTGCCTCGCGGTTTTTCGTTCGGAATTGCGTTGAAGAAAAAACATCGATTGCTCGGGCTGCGCCCGACCGCTCCTCACCCACGCCCGCGATAGGTGGCAACCCCCTGCTCCGGCAGCCACACGCCTTCCGGCGGCCTGCCCGTCTGCCAGAAGACGTCGATCGGAATGCCTCCGCGCGGATACCAATAGGCGCCTATCCTCAGCCACCGGGGATCGAGCAGCTCGACGATGCGCTTGGCGATGTAGATCGAACAATCCTCGTGGAAAGCGCCGTGATTGCGGAAGGAATGCAGGAAGAGCTTCAGCGATTTCGATTCCACCAGCCATTCGCCCGGAATGTAGTCGATGACGATATGGGCGAAATCCGGCTGCCCGGTCATCGGGCAGAGCGAGGTGAATTCCGGCGCGGTGAAGCGCACAACGTAGTCGGTACCGGCATGGTTGGACGGCACTTTTTCAAGCACCGCCTCCTCCGGCGATTGCGCGGTTTCGGTTTGCTGACCCAGCATCGACAGGCTGGAAACATCGGTACTCGGCATCATGCCTCCTTGACGACTTTGACGCGGATGCCGTGAGCCTTTTCGCCCTCGGGCTCCACGTGAATTGCGATAGTGGCGCCCTCGTGCACTGCCCTGATGGCATCCTCAAGGCGATCGCATATATCATGCGCCTGTCGCACGGACATCCCGCCGGGCACCACCATGTGAAAATCGATGAAGGTGACGGTGCCCGCCCGCCTCGTCTTCAGGTCATGCACGCCGATGGAGCCCGCCGCATGGGTGGCGATCGCCTGCTTGATCGCCTCCTCTTCCTGTGGCTCGACCGCCTGGTCCATCAGCCCGCCGATCGATTGCGAGATCACCTTCCAGCCTTGATACAAGATGTTGACGGCAACGAGGATGGCAAGCACCGGGTCGAAGATCGCATAACCTGTCGCCAGCGCCAGCAGCAGGCCGACGAGCACGCCGATGGAGGTCACCACATCGGACATGATATGCTGACCGTCCGCCATCAGTGCCGCCGAGCGATGCCTGCGCCCAGTGCGGATCAGCAACCGCGCCCAGATCGCGTTGATGACGCCGGCCGCGAAATTGATCGCAAGGCCGAGGACGGGTGCATCCAGCATGCGCGGCTCGGCGAGATAACCGATCGCCTCGGTGACGATCAGCAGGGCAGCGACGACGATCAGCACGCCTTCGGTGACGGCAGACAGATATTCCGCCTTGTGATGGCCGAAGGGATGGTCGTGATCGGCAGGCTTCTGCGCATAGCGGATGACGAAGAAGGCGACGAAGGCGGCAACGACGTTGACCGAGGATTCGAGCCCGTCGGACAGCAGCGCCACCGATCCGGTCACCCACCAAGCCACCATCTTCAGGCCCATGACACCGAGCGACAGCGGAATCCCCCACATCGCCAGCTTCCGAACCGTAAGATCGCCATTGTCACTCATATCGTTCCCCTGCGGTTGCGAATGAATTGCAGAATTCAAGCCGTTGAAACGCAAAACCGCCCACGCGAATGTCGCGCAGGCGGTTCAGTTAAGGGTGATATGGGCGATGACGGCGGATTTGTCAAAGGGGAATGACAAGTCGTTCACAGGCGTTGCCGTGTCCGGTCGGAAAGCGGCATACTGAGCGATCCCGCCGATACTCCCTACAGCGCAGCTTTCAAGGTGGCGGGTCGGAAAATACAGGCTGCGGCCAGCGTAGAAGAGCGGCCTGCCCTGCAGGCGTCAGAGCATAAACGCCTTTTTCCATGCGCTCGAACCATCCGTAGACGTTGTCGCGCAGGATCGGGCCGGCCTTGGGCGTAAGCGCCTTCATATCCCGCGGCCGCGCCAATCCCCGCTCGAGTGCGGCGGCGCACAACAGCGCCTGCTGGCGATAGGCGGTCATGATCGGCGCCCGCGAGCCGCCGCCGACGGCCGGATCACCGCGGCGGCGCTGATGCTCCTTGACGAGGCGCGAGCGCCGCTTCGGATTGGTGCGCGGCATCGGCGAGACGGAGCTGACGATGACGCTGACCTCGCCGCCATCGGAAACGCCGAGCATGCCGATGCCGAGGCGCCGGCAGAGGTCGCGGTAGCGTCTGTCGGCCTCTCGCCCGCGCCCCTTGGCGGAAACGCGGGCCGCGATCCAGACCTCATCGCTCATCGCCGCCCGGTCGACCGCCTGCAGAAGCAGTTCGAGGTTGAAGGAGAGTTTGAGTTCGCAGACCACCACGACCGGCGGCTCGCCATCGCTCAACCCCACGAGATCGCATCCGCCGACCTCGCCCTTGACGACATAACCGGCCGCCTCCAGGAAAGCTTTGACCGGCAGGTAGAGTGATGTCTCCATGCTGAAAACCGCGCCTCAGGCGGCGTTGAGATCGGCAATCTCGCCATATCGCGCGAGCAACCGCGGCGACGACATGTCGCCGGTTTCTTCATCGACGATTACGGCATAGGCCGCCACGCCGACGAAACGCTGCGCCATCGCCGAAGCGATCTTTTCCGCGCTGACGGAGTTCGATGCCTGGCGCATTTCACCGGGCACGAGATTGCCGCGGTTCTTACGATAAGGGAGAATGATGAACTTTTCAGCATTGGCCACGGCGACGGGCTCCGATTGATCGTTCCTGAAATGTTCTGATTTACGGGAAGAAGTCAACCGAACTCTGATGTGAACGCCGCTGACCCGCCTTTCCCTTCCTGCAAAGCAGGAAGGGAAAGGTGGAATTGCGCTCAGGCAGCTTTGGTCTTCACCTTGCGCGCCAGATGCGCCACCACATTCTCGATCATCCGCATGCCGGCATCGCCGCCGAGCGTCATGATCGATTCGGGGTGGAACTGCACCGCGGCGATCGGCTCCTTTTCATGTTCGATGCCCATGATCGTGCCGTCTTCGCTTTCCGCCGTGATGATGAACTCGCGCGGCAGCGTCGAAGGATCGGCGAAGATCGAGTGGTAGCGGCCGACCGTCACCTCCTTCGACAGGCCGGAGAAGACGATGCCCGGCTCCAGCACGCGGATGCGCGATGGCTTGCCGTGCATCGGCAGGGCCAGATGGCGCAGTTCCCCACCATAGGCTTCGGCAAGCGCCTGCAGGCCGAGGCAGACGCCGAAGATTGGCAGATTGCGCGCCCGCGCCTTCTTGATCGTCGCCTTGCAGTCGAAATCCTTGGGGGTTCCGGGGCCAGGCGACAGCACGACGAGGTCGGGATTCAAACGGTCGAAGATTTCCTCCGGCACCGGCGTGCGCACGGTCGAAACCGTCGCCCCCGTCTGGCGGAAATAGTTGGCGAGCGTGTGAACGAAGCTGTCCTCATGATCGATCAACAGGATGCTGACACCCTTGCCGACGCTTGCGACGTCGCGCTGGATCTTGCCGGAATTACCGGTCTTGGCATCGCGGATGGCGGAAAGCATGGCGGAGGCCTTCAGTTCGGTTTCGGCTTCTTCTTCCTCTGGAATGGAATCATTCAGCAGCGTAGCACCAGCGCGCACCTCGGCGATGCCGTCCTTGATGCGCACGGTGCGGAGCGTCAGGCCGGTGTTCATATCGCCGTTGAAGCCGACCATGCCGATCGCCCCACCATACCATGCCCGTGGGCTCTTTTCATGGCTTTCGATGAAGCGCATCGCCCAGAGCTTCGGGGCGCCGGTGACTGTGACGGCCCAGGCATGGCTGAGAAAACCGTCGAAGGCATCCATGTCGTCGCGCAGCCGTCCCTCGATATGGTCGACCGTGTGGATGAGGCGCGAATACATCTCGATCTGCCGGCGGCCGATCACCTTGACCGAGCCCGGCTCGCACACCCGGCTCTTGTCGTTACGGTCGACATCCGAGCACATGGTGAGTTCGGATTCGTCCTTCTTCGAATTCAAAAGCTTGAGGATCTGCTCGCTGTCGGCAATCGGATCGTCGCCGCGCTTGATGGTGCCCGAGATCGGGCAGGTCTCGATGCGGCGGCCGGAAACGCGCACGAACATTTCGGGCGAGGCGCCGACCAGATATTCCTGATGGCCGAGATTGATGAAGAAGGAATAGGGCGACGGATTGATCGCCTTCAGCCGCCTGGAAATATCGGAAGGCTTGCTGTCGCAGCGTTCCATGAACTTCTGCCCCGGCACGACTTCGAAGAGGTCGCCCTTGCGGAAACTTTCCTTCGCCTTGGTGACAAGATCGGCATATTCGCCCGGCCGGTGATCGCTCTTCGGCGGAATGGAATCCGTATGCTGGAAGGGGTCGGGCGCGATATCCTGGGCCTTGCCCTCGGTCGAAACCCCGCCTTTTTCGAAATCGTAACGGTCGATCCAGGCCTTGGCGGCATAATTGTCGACGACGAGGATCTCGTCCGGCAGGTAGAGCACCATGTCGCGCTGGTCGGCGGGCCGCGTCAGCTTCAGATCGATCGCGTCGAACTGGAAGGCGATGTCGTAGCCGAAGGCGCCGTAAAGCCCGAGGCTCGCATCCGCCTGCGAATAGAACAAATCGGTCACGGCGCGCAGCACGGTGAAGACCGTCGGCATCTTCGAGCGCTCTTCCTCGGTGAACACCCGGTCCGGTGTCTTGACGGTCAGGTCGAGGCGACGGGCAGAGGAAGCGCCGAGCACAAGGTCGGCCACCGTCTTCAGCCGCTCGGTTACGAAGCCGAGGATCACTTCGCCACGTTCGTTAAAGGCTTCGATCCAGACGTCGCGCCCGAAGGAGGAGATGCCGAGCGGCGGATCGACGACGGCAGTATCCCAACGCGTGTAACGGCCCGGATATTCGTAGTTCGACGAGAACACCGCACCGCGGCGCTCGTCGAGCTTGTCGACATAGGAAGAGACCGCATCGCCGTAGGGAATCGCCCGCCGCTGCCGCGTGACGGATATCCCGCCCTTGGTCTCGTAGATTTCCGCACCATCATCCCGCAGGATCGTTACCATTGTTCCACTCCGTTATCGGGGCCCGGACGACAGGCGGCCATAAAACAAAAAAGCCGCCTCGAAGTTTCGGGCGGCTCACTCGTCGTCTTTGGACACGATTGGTCGAGGCCGCCTTAGCGAACCCACCACCAAACAGCAATGTTCAAGGACTTGATCATGAAAAATTGTTAGCCTGAGATCAGCCATTGCGCAAGAGGCGATTGCGGGATTGAAAAAGGGCGGCCCGAAAGCCGCCCTCCCCCAGCCTTGAAAGCGTGATCGCGATCAGAAAGTCTTGGTGATCGACACCTTGAACGTACGGCCCGGCTCCGAATACCATTCTTGCGGCTGCGACGCAGTCACCGAGGTCAGGTTGACGTCGCGCACGGCGAGCGCGTTGTAATGCTCCTGATCGAAGATGTTGTAGACACCCCCCTGGATACGCAGACCCTTCAACTGTTCCGGCGTCCACCATGCCGTCAGATCGACGACACCATAACCTGGCGCATCGAATGTGGTCGCAACATCGTCGTCAGGCATGGCTGCCGAGAGCGTCGAGGAAAGATCGAAACCGTAGTTGTCGTTGCTCCAACCGCCGCCGATGATCGCCTTGAAGGGAGCAACCGATCGCAAGTATTTGCCCGTATCCTCGTTGCGGCCATAGGCATAGGCAAGCGACGCATGCAGGTTGATGCCATTGTTGAATGTCTTGACGGCACTGGCTTCAATACCCGAAATTGTGGCCGCAGAAACGTTCGTGTAGTTGAACTCCGTAAAGCCGGTCGCGTCCCGGCTTGTCACCGTCTCTATAAAGTTCTGGTAGCGGGTGTGAAAAGCCGCAACCCGACCGGTAAAATCGCCCGTGTCGAAACTGGCGCCGATTTCGACGCCGCGGCCGATTTCCGGCTCCAGATCGGGATTGCCGAGCTGGGCGTAGCGGCCCGTCGGATTAAAGAAGCGGCTGTAGAGCTCGTCCACGGTGGGTGCGCGGAAGCCAACGGCCAGCTGTGCGTAAAGCTGCACGTCGGGCGTCACGTCATATGCGGCAAGGATCTTCGGCGACAGGCCGGCTTCCGTCCGGTCGTTCAGGTCCCCGAAACGAGTAAGCCCGGTATTGCTTGCGAAACTTCCGCCGGTCGACGGATTGTAGTTGAACCAGTCGAAGCGGAAGCCGGGTGTCAACGCGAAGCCGGTATTGCCGATTTCGATCTTGTCTTCGAAGGTCAGCCCCAGGTTCTGGCTGTCGACATTGGGCACTTCCGCCTGGTTGTTCAGCGCCGGGCACGTTGTGGGCGTCGGGCAAAGTGCCCAGCTATACTGGCTCCAGCTGGAAATGCCGACGTCGAGGCCCACGCGAACGGAGTGGCTGAGACCGGAATATTCGAAATCCTTCGTCGCCGTGCCGCTGAAGCCCCAGGTTTCGTTTTCTATCTGGTTGTTACGGCCATAGGCCACATTGGTGGTCGTACGGCCCCGGCTGCCGGCTTCCTTCTTCAAATCCAGCCAATAAAGCGTTGCGCGCGCACTGCTGAAGAATGCGTCGGAAGACTGCGCCTCATAATCGTAATCGAGAGAAACGCGGTCGCGGTCGCGCAGTTCGCGGCCGTCATAATTGTCGATCCGGAAGTTGCGCGGCGTCGTGCCGCCCTGGAGCTCGCGCAGGTCGGTCTTGAGATCGCGGCGGAAGCGTTCGGCCGTCAGGCCGATGCGATGACCGCCTTCCAGCTCCTGTCGCAGCTTGAAGAGCAGGTTGTGTTGGTCGAAATCGGCGGGATCCGCCTCGGTGCGAGAGCGGCCATAGCTGTCGTTGTCGCCCATATTGTCGCGTTCATGGCCCTTGCGGTAGCCGCCCTGAAACAGGATCGACGTGTTGCCGATCTTCTTGGCAGCGGCGGCCGAGCTGGAAATGCTGCGATTTTCGCTGTCGTATGTCGACTTGACGATCGCACCCCAATCCCGGCCTTCGGGAATGAGATCCTCCGGCTCGAGCGTATTGAGAACGATGGCGCCACCGAGCATGCCCGAGCCGCCCTTGCTCGAATCTGCGCCACGCACGATATCGAGCGACGACAGCGAATCGAAATCGAAGGTATCGCCGCCGCCATTGGCGTTGGCCGGCGCGAAAGCACCCTGGCGCGAACTGTTCGAAATATATGGGATCGGAATGCCGTCAATGGTGGTCAGGATGCGAGCGCCGGAGAGGCCGCGCAGGTTGAAGCCCGCGTCGCCACGCGAGTAGTTCACACCTGCATCGACGCTGCGGCCAATATCGTCGAAATTGGTGACCTGCTTCTCTTCGAGCGTCTTGGCGGTGATCTCGGTCGCAAGCGGCGTGTCGGCGACGCTGCCCGGCGCCACGCGTTTGCCCTTGACGACGATCTTCTGCAGGACGGTGCTGTCTTCTGCTGTGGCTTGCGGCGTCGTTGCCGGAGCGCTTTGCGCGAAAGACTGCGAAACAGGAAAAACAACTGTGGCTGCCGTGCAGACCAACAAAACCGAACGCCAATGCCGGACGATCATAACCTACCCTCTAATGATGATTACCGGGCTGGCTGGTCGTGGCGCGTCAAACGCTCGAGGGGCTGGCTGGGCTTTTGCGGATGAAGGCGACGCAGAATTTCTGCCTTCTTTTTGCCGCATAAAAAACATGAGTTCTATTGTCAACATAATCCGGCGATTTATGTTGAATAATATTATCAAGTTTTAACGATCTTCCTAAACGTTGCGCATTTGCAACGAAAACCGCCCTCGCGCATTATCCCTAACTATCGGCAGCAGGGAATCGGATGCGTTGAGAAAACTTTCGATACTGGCGATCCTGATCGCCGCTACCGCCTTTCTTGCCGGCGCCCGCTTGCCCCCACAAGGTCCACTGCCCCAACCTCGGCCCGATGCCGGCGAGACGAGCAGCCCCACCTCTGTCCCGCCTGCGGAGGCGGAACCGCCCGCGCCTGAAGAGGTGCCGGCCCCTCAGCCGAAACCTGATGTAAAGGCTCCGGAGGCACCGAGCCAGCCGTCGACGCCGGGGGCCGAACCGGCCCAGCCTGCGCCGGCCGAACCCATGCAAGGCCCGCCGCTGCCCCCGGGCAAGCTTGAAAGCCCGCAGACCCCGACTGAAGAAAACAAGCCGCCAGCCGAGCAGACGCTCGAAGAACAGCATCTGACGATCGAACCCGAAAGCGACACCGAGCACGCCGAATGCACGGCCGCACTCCGGGCTTTGGGCGTCGTCTTCAAGGAAACGCCGCGTATCGATGACGGCAACGGCTGCGGCATCGACAAACCGATCATCGTCTCCGAAGCCCTGCCCGGCATCAGCCTGAAGCCGGAAGCGACGCTCCGCTGCCCGGCAGCACTCGCCCTTGCCCGCTGGATGAAGGACAGCGTCATCCCGGCCGCCTCCGCCGCCTTGCCGGAGCAGGGCCGCATCACCACCGTCAACCAGGCAACGGCCTATATGTGCCGCCTGCGTAATGGCGCCGGAACAGGCAAGATCTCCGAACATGCCCGCGGCAACGCCATCGATATTGCCAGTTTCCATTTCGAAAAGGGCGAGGATGTCGCCGTCCGCTCCCGCCGCGAGGATCCGACGCTCACCGGCGCCTTCCAGCGCACCGTCAGCGCCGCCGGCTGCCTCTATTTCACCACCGTCCTCGACCCCGAAAGCGACGCGGCCCACGAGACGCATTTCCATCTCGACGTCATCGAGAGGAAGGGCGGCTATCGCTATTGCCACTAATCATTTCAACGAGTTGCGGTTCACGCTTGAATCAGGCCGTCGAACAGATGAGCAAGCGTTCTGAAGATCAGAACAAGCCCTCGATATAACCCTGATCGTTCAGGAAAATCCGCTCCGCCGACGGCGATTTCGGCAGGCCGGGCATCGTCATGATCTCGCCGGTGATGGCGACGACGAAGCCGGCGCCCGCCGAAAGCCGCACCTCCCGCACGGTGACGACATGGCCTTCCGGCGCGCCGCGCAGGTTCGGATCGGTGGAGAAGGAATATTGCGTCTTCGCCATGCAGATCGGCAGATTGCCGTAGCCCTGCTCCTCCCATGTCTGTAGCTGGTCGCGCACCGCCTTGTCGGCCGTCACCTCGCCGGCATGGTAGATCTTCGAGGCGACGATCTCGATCTTCTCGAACAGCGAAATGTCGTCGCCATAGAGCGGCTGGAATTTCGCTTGGCCGGATTCAGCCAGTTCCACCACCTTGTGCGCCAGTTCCTCGATGCCGGCCGAACCCAGCGCCCAGTGGCGGCAGAGGATCGCCTCGGCGCCGAGTCTTGAGACGAATTCCTTGACCGCCGCAATCTCGGCGTCGGTATCCGAGACGAAATGATTGATCGCCACGACGACGGGCACGCCGAACCGGCGCACATTGGCGACGTGCCGTCCAAGATTGGCGCAGCCCTTCTTCAACGCCGCCACGTCCTCGGTGCCGAGATTCTCCTTCTTCACCCCGCCATTCATCTTGAGCGCCCGGACGGTCGCGACGATGACCGCCGCATCCGGTTTCAGCCCGGCCTTGCGGCATTTGATGTCGAAGAATTTCTCCGCTCCGAGATCGGCCCCGAAGCCTGCTTCCGTCACCACATAGTCGCCGAGCTTCAGCGCCGTCTTCGTCGCCGTCACCGAATTGCAGCCATGGGCGATGTTGGCGAAGGGTCCGCCATGCACGAAGGCCGGATTGTTCTCCAGCGTCTGCACGAGGTTCGGCTGCATCGCATCCTTCAAGAGCACCGCCATGGCGCCGTCGGCTTTCAGGTCGCGCGCATGCACCGGCGTGCGGTCGAAGCGATAGCCGATGATGATGTCGCCGAGCCGCCGCTCCAGATCCTTGAGATCGGTGGCGAGGCAGAGGATCGCCATCACCTCGGAGGCGACGGTGATGTCGAACCCGCCCTGGCGCGGGAAACCGTTGGCGACACCGCCGAGCGAGGAGACCATGCTTCTGAGCGCCCGGTCGTTCATGTCCATGACCCGCCGCCAGGTGATGCGGCGAATGTCGATATTCTCTTCGTTGCCCCAGTAGATATGGTTGTCGATCATCGCCGCCAACAGATTGTGCGCCGAGGTGATCGCATGGAAATCGCCGGTGAAATGCAGGTTGATGTCTTCCATCGGCACGACCTGCGCATAACCGCCGCCGGCCGCCCCGCCCTTGACGCCGAAACAGGGGCCGAGAGAAGCCTCGCGGATGCAGATGATGGCTTTCTTGCCGATCCGGTTCAGCCCGTCGCCGAGCCCGACGGTGGTCGTCGTCTTGCCCTCGCCCGCCGGTGTCGGATTGATCGCAGTGACGAGGATCAGCCTGCCGTCCTTCTTGCCTGCCTGCGCCGCGATGAACTCAGCGCTGACCTTCGCCTTGTCGTGACCATAGGGAGCGAGTTGCTCAACCGGAATGCCGAGTTTCGCCCCGATCTCGAAGATCGGCTTCTTGGCAGCTGCGCGCGCGATTTCGATATCGGATTTGATGGCTGGCATGGATGTCCCCCGTCCGACCTCCGCGGACGCAGAGTCGTTGTTTTCCCCTTATCGAGATAGCGAAATATCGGCGAAGTGTGAATAGCGCCACGCCTTGCGGCAGCCACGCTGGGCGTTTATGTGGCGGTCAACGATTGCGGTTTCACAGGGTGAAAACATGAAGTCACTGGAACTCATCATTGAGCGCATCATCCTGTCGAGCCGCTGGCTCCTCGTCGCCTTCTATATCGGCCTGGTAGCGGCGCTCGCCGTCTATGCCGTTTCCTTCGCCTACAAGCTCCTGAAGATCGCCTCCGGCGTCTTCGAGCTCGACGAAGCGGAGATGATCCTTGCCATGCTCAGTCTGATCGACGCAGCCCTCGTCGCCAGCCTGATCGTCATGGTGATGATCTCGGGCTACGAGAATTTCGTCAGCCGCTTCGATGAGGCCAGTGAGGCTGACAACGAGGTTTCCTTCCTCGGCAAGCTCGATTCAGGCAGCCTGAAGATCAAGGTCGCCTCCTCGATCGTCGCCATTTCCTCCATCCATCTGCTGCAGGTCTTCCTTAATGCCGACAAATATGCCGACGGCAAGATCATGTGGCTGACCTTCATGCACCTCGCCTTCGTCGCCTCCGCCGTCATGCTCGGCTTCCTGGAGAAGCTGATGAGCGTGACGTCGAAAAATGATTTGAAGGACAAGGGGTAAAGGGACGACGAACTGATTGTCCCATGTCAGTGAGTGGGCACACCGGCGTTCTTTTCCGCATCAATTCGAGGCCGCAGCAACAGGAGCGATCTCTGCCTCAGCTTTTCTGGGGCATCGAAGACTTTCCTTGGCATCGGGTCCACATAGGCGATCACCGGGCTCATCACCGTAAGGGATGAGCCCGTTGACGATGCCAAGCTCGAGCGCCTGAGAACGAGGAATATTCTTTCGCTCAATCGAGGTCGCGAGCATCATCGTCTCGAAAGACTCGGCATTAACGCCCATCTCGTCGAAATAGGCGAAGAATTTCCTATCTTCAGCCGTCGTGGGTCTGACAAGGCCGATATCGGAATATCCGACAATCCGCGGCGTTCCGCTCATCAAGACGAGAATACAGGTCGAAAGGCAGTATGCACCGCCGGCAGAGACCTCCCCCTCCGTCGGACCGCTTTTGGCCATGCTCGCCTTGCAACGCGGATCGAGCGTCGGGCAGTTCGGCAACCGCGTTCTGCCAATCGAGGTCTCCAGACCTGCCGCACGGATCACACGCCCCATCGCGAAAGCCGCATCCATATCCCCGCCATTGGACTGAAGAACGAGCGGCAGCTTTCTTTCGCCGAGCGTCTTCAAGATCGCCGCCAGCCGAGCCGGGGTATCCGGCGTGATGTCTCCTTCCGCAGAAATCCACTGCGTGCACTCCTCCTGGCAATTGCCATGATACATCAGGAGAAAGTCCATCGGCAGGGTTGTCGGCTGTTTCTCGCTTGTGTCTGCAGTTGCGGGCGCCCCAGCCGCTTCGACCGCCGAATGGCCGTGGCAGGCGGCATCAGTGGCTGCACCCGCCACGCAGAGCGGCATGCCCGGCCACTCATTGTAAGCCAGCATGTCGGTGTTCAGCCCCATGCGAAGTGCATCTGCTGGCGGTACGATAGTGATGCGATCGGGAGGGGTACTCATCATCAAACCGATCAGATCGGCACTGACGCCCATCTCCTTCAAATAGCCCGTCAGGGCAGCGGCCGCCTTCTTTCCAAGTTTAGTGGAACTACTCTGCCCCGCGGATTTGCGTCCAACCTCCTTGCGGGAAATTTCCGTCTTCTTGCCATTCACGATCTTGTATTCGATGCGATAGGAGACACGCTCTCTCTTGTAGACAGTCGTGATCTGGTGGACACCGATGAAAGCCCATTGCGACGAGACGCGCGAGGTACCGCCGGCGAAAGCCAGAGGACATGCGGAAAAGCAGTATGCGCCATCCGAATAGGTGACGCCGACCGAGCTGCCATCCTTTTCGATAGCGGCGGCGCAGCGCGTATCGTCCGCTGGGCAATCCTTCAGTCGCGTGCCTCCTACGGCTGTTTCCAGACCGGCCTTGCGGATGATCCGGCCCATCGCATAGGCAGCATCGACCTCACCACCTTCCGACTGAAAGACCACCGGCAATTTCCGATCCCCGATTTTCTTCAGAATTTTTCGGAGCTGGCCGGGAGTATCGGTGGTTATGCGCCCCTCTGCCGATATCCATTCAGGACAGTCTTCCATGCAGAGGAGGCTTCGTACGATGATGAAACGCATTGGCGCCTGCCCCGCCTGCTTCTTCTTCTCGGCAGCCTGTGAGATCGCGGCACCGATCGGCAAGCTCAAAAATAACAGGGCAAGTAATATAAGGAAAAGCAGATGCTTGCGAAAAACAAAAATTGCAAAGCGCACGATTAAATCGCCTCAGTTATACATGAGAATACGATTAGCAATTGCATCGAACCGCAGCAAGCCAGATTTCGCTGGTGGTTACCGCCCAACCTCTTTCCCGAAGTGATTCTCTTCCTGTCCGGCTGCGTGAGATCCATCGCTCTGCGGCCACGCGGGAGCCAAAGATACCGCAACGCTATTTTTGCAAGTCGAAACTCAACCAGGACGCGATCTACTGTGACTAATTTTTCACAATTTGAATGAATCGGCTTGCGCCAAGTCGGTTGGGACTAGCATCCCGCCGCCTTTCTGTGTTTGATAGCGGTAACATTGGGGCTGCCGGAGGCGTACAAATGTCTTACATGACTACCTCTGAAAGACAGTCATTGCTTTCGGCAGAGCTTGCGACTGCACGAACACGTGGCCTCTTTGCACAGGCGCTCGGCAGAATCTCCACAGCCTTCGGATTGTCGCATGCGACGCTGATGCACGCCCCTTCTCCCGAAGACCTTCTTTTGAAACCGCTGCTGATCGAGAGTTCGCTTCCGGCCGCCTATGTCAGGGAGTTTGATCGCGCCCACATGATGCGCGGTTGTCCATTTGGCGTGCGGCTGAGAGAGTCCGCTGTGCCGCCGGTCTGGCACCTCAACGACACCGTCAATGGTCAGGCCTTTCCTGCCGAACTGCGTGCCCTGATGCTGCGCCATGCCATACCGGCAGGCGTCGCCATGCCGACCATCGCAGCCGATGGCCAACGGTTGGTCTTCTGGTTCTGCGGCGACCGCGCCGCACTCGGCCAGAGCGAGATCAATGAGTTGGCAATGATCATTCTGCATGCACTCGATGCATACAATGCAGTCAAACGCAACGAGGAATGCGCGCATAACGCGCTGTCGACTCGAGAACTAGAAGTTGTACGCTGGACTGCCCAAGGCAAAACCTCGATCGAAATCGGCCAGATCCTGGCGCTCTCGGACCATACGGTGAACGCCTATATGACGAACGCGATCAAAAAACTCGATTGCGTCAACCGCACCCAGTTGGTAGCTAAGGCAATTCGATTGAAGCTGATCAACTGAGGCATCAGAAGAGAGTCGGCACGTCGTCCCGTGATCTGGGGGAATCGTGTCTCTTCGTTTCGAACAGCCCGTCATTGACAAGACAGCGCAATCCCGCGCCCACATCGGCATCACCGATGCGGAAATTGTCCAGATGCTTGCTGCCTATCGCCTTTTCGGCTTCTGGCGCATCGACATCGAGACTGGACATTTCTTTGCAAGCGAGGATGTGCACACGATCTTCGATCTCCCCTACAGCGACGGCCCCGTCAATCTGACAGAGCTGATGTCGCGCATTCATGAGGAGGACCGCAGCCTCATCGCTCAAACCTTCGAAGAGGCGAGCCTTCACCGCGCCGGTTTCCATTTTGTCTATCGTGTCGACAACCGGCTTGGCGGCTACAAGGTGGTGCGCAGCGTCGGCCGCTTCCGTGACGATGAAAGTGGCAGCGGCATCGTCGGCATCACCTACGAATTCGTCGAGAAACTGCGTGTCGTCGGCTTCGAGGACAACACGGCGTCTCGCTGACTCGACAGCGATAACGCCTGATTAGCTCGTCTGTTGGACGCGCGGGATTAGCGGTCGAGCACCGAGCGGATTTCGACGAGGTTCGAGCGCACCCTCAGAATATAAAAGCCCATGGTGGCGAGATGGCTCGGCATGATCCAGCCATCCTCGCGCCCGTTCGAGATGATCGCCGGCTGGATGCGCAGCGCCGCCTGGAACTGTCGCATGGTCCCGCCCCAGATCGCTCCGAGATTGCGCTCCGACACAACTTGCGAGAAATCGGCCTGGGCAGCCGCCATGATCGCGTAATAGCCGTAGAGCTGGCCGTAGGCGAACCAGAACCGGTCGTCGGCGCGGGTATCGAACCAGCCGCGATTGTGGTTTTCCGAGCGCTCGGCAAGCATATCCGAGGTGCCGCCGAGATCGTTGGCGATGCGGTCGATGAACTGCACCAGATTGTCGGCACGGCCATCGAAAATGGCGTTACAGAGGGCGAGATCAGTGTTGAACTTGCGCAGGCTGCCGATCGCCGAGCGGTAATAGGAAGGCGTCGGCGTCTTCGGCCCGAAGGGATTGAACCCGAAATACCAGCTATATTCGTCGAACTGCAGATTGCCCCGCGCGCGCTGCAAGTCGTTGTTGATACCCGACGTACCGCGCACGCGCCCGAGCGTGTCGACAAGCTCCACCGAGGTCCGCCGGACCGCCTGGTTGACGCCGCGCTGGAACGACGCCTTGTTGTCGAGGAAGGGCGTGTGATCCCAGTCGATGCCGAAGAAGCCCATCTTGTAGAGCAGCATGGAGGAAATCCATGCGTTCTGGTTGACATTGAAATCGGTCAGATCGGCCGCGACGTCGACGATCGCCGAGCGCTGGCAGGTCTTTGGCGCGGTCGCATCGGCTCCTTCAGCGACCGGCACGTCCTGCCCGGCGGCAACCTTGCGTTCGGAAAGCCGGTACTGGTCGACGAAGGCGGTGTTGAAATTCGTCCAGATCTGCGTCTGCCAGAAGAAATAGCCGTAAAGCACGACGAACAGCGCCACGAATGCGATGACCGGCAATCGGATCATCCAGCTCCGGCGCTGATACCAGCCATGCGCGGCAAGAAAAGGCCAGAAGGCCCAAGCGGCAAACAGGCGGGCCCAGCGGCCGATCGTCTGGCCGATCAGCCTGAAAAAACCGGCAATCCCGTCAAGCATCGTCGTCTCCTGTCAGGGCGAGGCGAACATCGGGACATTGCCGCCCCGCTGCTTCCACATATGCGCTCGATGGCCCGAGCACAACAAGAGCCTCTCGATTTTTCGGATTGAAGTTATGGCGAAAAAGGGCGCGCAACGCGCCCGGCGATCAGGAACGCAGGAAAGGCAGGTTGAAACGGAAGGACCTGCGCGCCGTGTCGATCAAAGGCGCTCCCAATGTCGCCGGCGGCGGCTCGGCATAGGTCGGAAACCGCCTGGCGAATTCGAGATCGGCGCGGCTCTTGCGTCGCTCCAGATCCTGGGCGACCAGCATGCCCTTTTCGAACAGCCGGATCGGCGCGGCGATATCGGGAAAGAGTTCCGGCTTGATCCGCATCTTCATGCCCGGCCGGTCGGTATCGACCTGCGCCTGGTAGATGATCAGCCGCTCCTCGACATCGATCATCAGCTTGCGCAGCAGCACGTTGCAGGCGGCGATCCGGCCGTTCAGCGAATCGACAAAAGCCTGGAACAGGCCGATGAAGCGCTCGCGCCGCTGGCTATCGTCGCGCATCTCGTGCTCGCCGGCGGAAATCCGCTCGGCCTCCGCCTTCAACGCCCGCCGCTCCGCCTCCATCTGCTCCCAATGCGCCCTGTTGCCATAGACGCCGATACGGCCCTGCGTCGTCAGCGCCTTGGCATTGAGCTCCTTCATCTTGAGGCGGGCGATATCGATGGAAACGACCAGCCGGCGCCGCTGCTCGACAATGTCGACGAGGCTGAGTTCGGCCGCCTTGTGCCGTTCGGTGAGCAAGGCGCGCTGGCCGGCGATCAGCCTGGCGAGCGCGTCCGATTTCGCCAAAAGATCGAGCAGCCGTTCGATGACGGGCGCCTCACGTACACGTGAGGTATACATGCGCCACATCCGCTGGCGCGACAGCCAGCCGGCCATCTTCTCGCGCAGCGTCAGCCCCCGGAAGCTGTCGAGATCGGCCGAAACCTCGGCCGTCAGCCGGTCGAGGGCAAAGACCAGCTCGGCCAGTTGGGCGTCGAGCCCCGCAGCATCGGCGATATGGGCCTGGAAGCGGACATTCTGCTCGATGAAGATCTCGTCGGCCGACCGTGTTTCGTCACCGCTAAAGGCGCCGATCGCAGCCACGCAATAGGCTCCCTCCGCCGCAATGCTCTCGGCAAGTCTGCCTGCGACTTCGTACTGGCCGTCGAATGGCGGGGGTTTGCGCACCTGATCTCTCCAGGGAATCTCCTGCTCAAGCTAGTCGCTTGCGGCGCCAAAGAAAACAGGCAGCTTCGCGGCTTCAGACCGGCTCGGCGATCCAGGCACCGTTCATCGCGTCGTCCCAATGCCTGCGGCAGAGCGAGACATATTTCTCGTTTCCGCCGACATCGATCTGCGCGCCTTCGTGCAACACTTTTCCCTCTGCGTCGTGTCGCACCACCATCGTCGCCTTGCGCCCGCAATGGCAGATGGTGCGCACCTCGCGCATTTCGTCGGCGATCGCCAGCAGTTCCTGCGAGGCCGGAAACAGCTTGCCCTGGAAATCGGTTCTCAGCCCGTAGACCATGACGGGGATACCGAGCCTGTCGACGACCCTGGCAAGCTGCCAGACATGGACAGGCGTCATGAAGTGCGCCTCGTCGACGAAGATGCAGGATATCGGCGCCCCTTCGCCGCTCAACGTCGCGACCAGCCGAAACAGATCCTCGTGCGGCTCGAAGGGAATGGCGCTCGCCTCCAAGCCGATCCGCGAACCGATCACGCCCCGGCCCGCGCGCTCGTCGAAAGCGGCGATCAACTGCACGGTGCGCATGCCGCGCTCCTGATAATTATAGGAGGCCTGCAGCAGCATCGTCGACTTGCCGGCATTCATCGTCGAGTAGTTGAAATAGAGTTTTGCCATCCGATTTCTCCTTAATCGGCTTATTGAAAGCTCGGAATGGCAAAGAAAAGCCCCGTGGCGGCGATAATCACAGGAATCCACGCTCAAAAACCGCCGAAAGCCCCGAAAACAGGGCGTCGCGAAAAAATCCGCCGACGTCGCAATCGCATGGGTCGATACGACGCAAACGCACTGAGGTCGCTTGTCAAACTCGGTTATTGATGGTTGGCTTGGGAACTTAAAGACTGGGAGTCTAAAATGAAAACAACAAGCACATTCAAACTCGTCACTGCAACTGCCGTCGCCGCCCTCTCCGTTGCGACCGCCGCCTTCGCCGCAGATCCAGACAGCTGCTCTACGGTGCATTTCTCGGATGTCGGCTGGACTGACATCACTGCCACCACCGCCACCGCATCCGTCATTCTGAAGAGCATCGGCTATCAGACCGATGTTAAGGTCCTTTCGGTGCCGGTCACCTACACCTCGCTGAAGAACAAGGACATCGACATCTTCCTCGGCAACTGGATGCCGACACAGGAAAAGGATGTCCGTCCCTACCTCGACGATAAGTCGGTCGAATCCTTCGGCCCCAACCTTGTCGGCGCCAAGTACACGCTCGCCACCAACGCCAAGGGCGCCGAGCTCGGCATCAAGGACTTCAAGGACATCGCCGCTCACAAGGACGATCTCGACGGCAAGATCTATGGCATCGAGCCTGGCAATGACGGCAACCGCCTCGTCATGGACATGATCGAAAAGAACACTTTTGACCTGAAGGATATGGAAGTCGTCGAATCCTCCGAGCAGGGCATGCTCGCTCAGGTCGCGCGTGCCGACAAATCCGGCAAGCCCGTTGTCTTCCTCGGCTGGGAACCCCATCCGATGAACACCAACTTCAAGCTGACCTACCTCACCGGCGGTGACGATATCTTCGGTCCGGATTTCGGCGGCGCCAAGGTCTACACCAACGTGCGGGCCGGTTACCTCGACGAATGCCCGAATGTCGGCGCGATGCTGAAGAACCTGACGTTCTCCCTCGACATGGAGAACCACATCATGGGCAAGATCCTCAACGACGGCAAGGAGCCGGAGGCTGCGGCTTCCGAATGGCTGAAGGCGAACCCCTCGGCGATCGAACCCTGGCTTGCGGGCGTCAAAACCCGCGACGGCAGGGGCGACGCGCTGGCGGCAGCCAAGACCGGCCTCGGTCTCTGATGACATGAACGGGGCGGCTCGCCGCCCCGTTTCATTTTTGTCCGATTGTTGTTTTTCTGGATAGGCGCGCCCCTTGAATTGGATCACCGAATTTAAGATTCCCGTTGGCCCCTGGGCCAAATCCTTCGTGGACTGGCTGACCTCGAACGGCGAATGGTTCTTCAACCAGATCGCCTTCCTGCTATCGAGCGCCATAGACGGCCTGCTCTTCGTGCTGCAGAAGCCTCATCCGCTGATCGTCATCGCTGCCATCACCGCCATCGCCTTCTGGCTGCGCCGGTCGATCGCGGTCGCCGTCTTCACCTGTCTCGGGCTGCTGCTCATCGTCAACCAGGACTATTGGAAGGAGACGACGGAGACGCTCGCCCTCGTGCTCGCCGCCACCTTCGTCTGTATGGTGATCGGCATTCCGCTCGGGATTGCCGCCGCCCGCCGCCCTTGGGTCTATGCCGCCATGCGCCCGGTGCTCGATCTCATGCAGACCATCCCGACATTCGTTTATCTGATCCCGGCGCTGATCCTGTTCGGCCTCGGCATGGTGCCCGGGCTGATCGCCACCGTCATCTTCGCAATCCCCGCACCGATCCGGCTGACGCGGCTCGGCATCATCTCGACGCCGCCTTCGCTCGTCGAAGCCGCCGTCGCTTTCGGCGCGACGCCGATACAGGTGCTACGCAAGATCGAGCTTCCGTTCGCCACGCCGCAGATCATGGCGGGCCTCACCCAGACCATCATGCTGTCGCTGTCGATGGTCGTCATCGCCGCCCTTGTCGGCGCTCCCGGGCTTGGCGTGCCCGTCGTCCGCGCGCTGAATACCGTCAATATCGCCAAGGGTTTCGAGGCGGGTTTCTGCATCGTCATCCTGGCGATCATTCTCGACCGGATGTTCCGCACGGCGGGTGAAGGAGGCGGCGCATGACCGCGGTAAGCTTTAACAATGTCAGCATCATCTTCGGCGACCGGCCGGAAACCGCGCTTGCCATGGTCGACCAGGGCAAAACGCGCGACGAAATTGGCGCCACGACCGGCCTGGTGCTAGGTGTCGCCAATGCCTCGCTGACGATCGAGGAGGGCGAGATCCTGGTGCTGATGGGCCTTTCCGGCTCCGGCAAATCGACGTTGCTGCGCGCCGTCAACGGGCTCGCGCCCGTGGTACGCGGCGATGTCGCAGTCTCGGCCGCCACCGGCTCCGTCAACCCCTACAAATGCAATGCCAAAGCCCTGCGCGACCTGCGCACCCACACCGTCTCCATGGTGTTCCAGCAGTTCGCCCTCCTGCCCTGGCGCACCGTCGCCGACAATGTCGGCTTCGGTCTCGAGCTCGCGGGCATGCCGGAGGCCGAACGCAAGGTCCGCGTCGGTGAGCAGCTCGAACTCGTGAACCTGACGAAATGGGCGGACCGCAAGGTCAACGAACTGTCAGGCGGCATGCAGCAGCGTGTCGGCCTTGCCCGCGCCTTTGCCACCGGCGCCCCGATCCTGCTGATGGACGAGCCCTTCTCGGCACTCGACCCATTGATCCGCACCCGCTTGCAGGACGAACTCCTGGAGTTCCAGCGGCGGCTGAAGAAGACCATCCTCTTCGTCAGCCATGATCTCGACGAGGCCTTCCGCATCGGCAACCGCATCGCCATCATGGAGGGCGGCCGCATCATCCAGTGCGGAACGCCGCATGACATCGTCAAGAACCCGGCCGACCAGTATGTCGCGGATTTCGTGCAGAACCTCAATCCGATCAATATGTTGACGGCGGCCGACGTGATGCAGCCCGGCCTCGGCCAGACTGCCGCCGGCATGAGCGTCAGCGCCACGGCCCGTGCCGCGACGCCACTCGTCGATGTCCTCGATGCCCTTGCCCGCCAGCCGGGCAGTATCGGCATCGTCGAGAACGGCGCGATCGTCGGCACCATCTCGGCCCAGGATATCGTCGCCGGCCTCACCCGCCATCGCCGCAAGCAGGACGCTTGATGTTTTCCGTCCGCTTTGCCACAAAGCGGATATGAAAGATCAGCCCTCGCCCTTACGCGAAACCGACGACGAGGCCCGCAAGCTCGCCCGCGTGCTTCTGCGCTCCGCGCGGCACGCGGCGATTGCCGTTCTCGACCCCGAGACCGGCTTTCCCTTCGCCAGCCGCGTGCTGGTCGCGATCGACATCGACGGCACGCCCGTCATCCTGGTTTCGAGGCTGTCGGCCCATACCAGGGCGCTCGGCAGCGACCCGCGCGCCTCGCTCCTGACCGGCGAGCCCGGCAGGGGCGATCCCCTCGCCCACGGGCGTCTGACGACCCAATGCCTGGCGGAAGCCGTCGAGCGCGGGCACCCGTTTTACGAACGTATCCGCACGCGTTTTCTCGATCGCCACACCAAGGCGAAGCTTTATATCGACTTCCCTGATTTCCTCTTCTTCCGTCTCAAGCCGGAGCAGGCCAGCCTCAATGGCGGCTTCGGCCGCGCCTACCAGCTCGATGGCAACGATCTGATAATCCAGTCGGCCGCGAATGAGGAGATCGCCGCCGCAGCGACGGCAGCAGTGCGAGATTTAGTAGAACGTCACCCCGATGTGGCCGAAAGGCTCGCTGACCGCCTAAAGGCGCCGGAATCGGGTTCTTGGCGTATTTGTGGTATCGATTCCTCAGGTTTCGACATGATTTCCGGCGATTTTCTGCTGCGACACGAGTTCGAAACCCTCGCTGTGGATGCCGATCACATTTGTTCAAACATATCTAAAATAGCATACTCGATACCTTAAATTTAGGTATATACAATCTTCGACCCCAGTTGCTAGTTTTTGGCATCAGTCAAAATCTCGGCTGAGGGGCCAGTGCCAGCACGCATGATGTACGTTTCGCATTAGGAAGATAACATATGGAAACCTCTGATTTGGCCGATCACACGAACGTGGCGGCAGCTTTATTGTCGGCCATGGCCAACCCGAAGAGATTGCTGATCCTGTGCAGCCTCGTGAAGGGCGAAGTCGCTGTCGGTGTGCTGGCGACGCAGGTCGGCCTCAGCCAGTCGGCTCTCTCTCAGCACCTGTCGAAACTGCGCGCTCAAAAGCTGGTCAAGACCCGACGGGACGCACAAACCATCTACTATTCGAGCACCTCCGAGCCGGTCATGAAAATTCTGGCAACGCTCGAAGATATCTACCTCGTGCAAAACAGGAATAGATCCGCCGCTTGATGATAGCGCTGACATGAATGTCGGCCGATGCCCTGCCGCAAGGGGATGTTCCCGGAGGCGTGGCAGCGATATTTCAGCACCTGAACATTAATGGCACGACCGGCAAATTTGCGATTTGCCGGTCGTGCTTTTTTCTTGAAAGCCATATTCTTCCTGCTCCCCTCACCGGAAAGACTTGCAGCATGACCGCGCCGAGGCGCTCGCCCGTGATCGAGCGAAGCAGCTTGAGCCTGCCGTCAGGAGGGGCTCCGGGACTTTTCCCGTTGACGCCTTGGGAAGCCCTGATAATTTGACCGGGCAGTAAAAATATGGGCGAGAAGCCCCCGGGAAAGGGCCGTCAGCGGCCAGGAGAACAGCATGTCCAACCGCCTCAACGCACCGAACGATCTTCGCGCCTTCTGGATGCCGTTTACGGCAAACCGCCAGTTCAAGAAGGAGCCGCGTTTGTTCGTCGGCGCCAAGGACATGTATTATACGACCCATGACGGCCGTCAGGTGCTGGACGGCACGGCTGGCCTCTGGTGCGTCAATGCCGGCCACTGCCGCCCGAAGATCACCGAGGCGATCCGCGAGCAGGCCGGCGAACTCGATTACGCGCCGGCCTTCCAACTCGGCCACCCCAAGGCCTTCGAACTGGCAAACCGGCTGGTCGATATCGCCCCGGAAGGCCTGAACCACGTTCTCTACACCAATTCCGGTTCTGAATCCGTCGAGACGGCGCTCAAGGTGGCGCTCGCCTATCACCGGGTGAAGGGCAATGGTTCACGCTTCCGCCTGATCGGCCGCGAGCGCGGCTATCACGGCGTCAATTTCGGCGGCATCTCGGTCGGCGGCATCGTCACCAACCGCAAGATGTTCGGCACGCTTTTGACCGGCGTCGATCACATGCCGCACACCCACCAGCCCGGCAAGAACAGCTTCACCCGCGGCGAGCCCGAGCATGGCGGCGACATCGCCACCGAACTCGAGCGTATCGTCACTCTGCATGACGCCTCTACCGTCGCGGCCGTCATCGTCGAGCCGGTGGCCGGCTCCACCGGCGTCTTGATCCCGCCGAAGGGCTACCTGCAGAAGCTGCGCGAGATCTGCACCAAGCATGGCATCCTTCTGATCTTCGACGAGGTCATCACCGGCTTCGGACGCCTCGGCGCCCCCTTCGCCGCGCAATATTACGACGTCAAGCCTGACATGATCACCGCCGCCAAGGGGTTGACCAATGGCGTCATTCCGATGGGCGCCGTCTTCGTCACCTCCGAGATCCATGATGCCTTCATGAACGGCCCGGAGCACATGATCGAGTTCTTCCACGGCTATACCTATTCCGGCAACCCGATCGCGTCTGCCGCAGCACTCGCCACGCTCGACACCTACAAGGAAGAGGGTCTGCTGACACGCGCCGCCGAGCTCTCCGACTACTGGGCCGATGCTCTGCACTCGCTGAAGGACTGCCCCAATGTCATCGACATCCGCAACACCGGGCTGATCGGCGCGATCGAACTCGACCCGATCGCCGGCGAACCGACCAAGCGCGCCTTCACCGCTTTCCTGAAAGCCTATGAAAGCGGCCTGCTGATCCGCACCACCGGCGATATCATCGCGCTCTCTCCGCCACTGATCATCGAGAAGCAACACATCGACGAGCTCTTCGGCAAGCTGCGGACGATCCTGCAAAACAACATCTGAAAAAGCTCGCAAGCTTCCGGCAACAGCGCCTGCGTCGCGCGTCAGAAAAGAGGCGCGGCGCTGTAAGCCCGTGCAGGCCCTTTTGTTGCGAAGATGGATGGATTTCAGTTCACGGCGGCGACGGAAAGGCAGAGGGCGAATTTCTTCAGGAGCCGGCGATCAAAATGCCCTTCATTGCCAAGCATCCACTTCAATGCCTGGCTCGCGCTCCATGGCGCTCTGTACGGCCGCACGGAGGTGATGGCGTCATAGACGTCGCAAATCGCGGCAAGGCGCGAATGGAAGCTGACCTGCTCTTCGGAAAGCTTGCGGGGATAACCCTTGCCGTCGATACGCTCATGATGGTTGAGGCAGACGTCTAGAACGATCTCCGATATGCCTTCCTGGCGTGACAGGATTGCGTGTCCCTTTTCCGGATGATCGCGGATCATCTTGATCTCGTCCTCGTCCAAGGGACCTTCCTTGTTCAGTATCTCGAGCGGAATTTCGAGTTTACCGACATCGTGCAGCAATCCCGCCGTGCCGAGCGCCTGCACGGTAGCCTCGTCAAGCCCGAGATGACGGCTGAAAAGGATCATCAGCGCACTCACCGAAATGGAATGCAGGAATGTCGCTTCGTCCCTGGATTTCAGACGCGTAACGCTCAAAAAGACAGTGGGATTCTGATCTATCGACTTGGAGACCGAGGAAATCACCGGAGCCACCTGATCGATGCTGATCCCGTCGCCGTGCTGGAGTCGACCAAAAACACTTTCCAGCACCTGCACGGATTTCTGGATGGTCTCGCGTGCCGCCTTGGTATCGATCTCGATATTGCCGCCCGGCAGGCCATCAATGTCGAGGCCTCTGCTGGTGTTGATGATAACACCTGTCATGCCGCTCTTGCGAAGCTTCTGGGCATCGATTTCACGGCGCAGGAGAAATCTTCGTTTAGACAGAAGAGGATCCTGCCAGGCACCCTCGATCGCCTCTACAAACATTCCGGTGCGCACCTGTCTGGCTTCGACCCGCTTGAGCATCCAGCTCTCTATTCCTGAAAATATCTCTCTGTTTATTTCGACCGCTCTTTTGCATCGCAGCAATATATGCGCGCACAATGGTTCTACACTAACTGGTAGAATCAAGTGTTAATCTCAAAGCGGAATTCGAATAGTCAGACAGATAGAGAGCTTCCGCGAAATTCGGGAGGGTTCATCGGCGCGCCGCTGACGCGGGGTACCGGCACCAAGAAAAAATGGAAAACGGCGCCGAGATCGATGATTTTTCGACGATTCGCGCCGAATCGGCTCGATTTTCGTTTCATTTTGTTATCATCTTGCGGAATCTCACCAAAATTCCTAGAAATCTTGGCGTTGCGCCCGTTCGAGCCAAACATGGCCGGAGGGCGCATTGATCGCGCCGATATCGATCGTCCTTGGCACGGCCTGAGGGTCGTTGAACGATCCGGAAAAACCGGCGCGGCACCTCATCGTGGGTCGAATGACCCCATCCAAGGAGACAGACAATGACCCTCAAGACATTGACGGCGACCCTCGTCGCGTCACTCGCCTTTGCGCCGCTCGCCCATGCCGATATCACCATCGGCCTGATCGCGCCGCTGACCGGCCCCGTCGCGGCCTATGGCGATCAGGTGAAGAACGGCGCTCAGACCGCCGTCGACGAGATCAACAAGAAGGGCGGGATTCTCGGCGAGAAGGTCGTCCTCGAACTGGCCGACGATGCCGGCGAACCGAAACAGGGCGTTTCCGCCGCCAACAAGGTCGTCGGCGACGGTATCCGTTTCGTTGTCGGCCCGGTGACCTCGGGCGTCGCCATCCCGGTTTCGGACGTGCTTGCTGAAAACGGCGTGCTGATGGTCACTCCGACTGCGACGGCCCCTGACCTGACCAAGCGCAGTCTCACCAACGTGCTGCGCACCTGCGGCCGCGACGACCAGCAGGCCGAAGTCGCCGCCCAATATGTGCTGAAGAATTTCAAGGACAAGCGCGTCGCCATCGTCAACGACAAGGGCGCCTACGGCAAGGGCCTTGCCGACGCCTTCAAGGCGACGCTGAACGCCGGCGGCATCACCGAAGTCGTCAATGACGCGATCACCCCAGGCGACAAGGATTTCAGCGCGCTCACCACCCGCATCAAGTCCGAGAAGGTCGACCTCGTCTATTTCGGCGGTTATCACCCGGAAGGCGGTCTGCTTGCCCGCCAACTGCATGACCTCGCCGCCAACGCGACGATCATCGGCGGCGACGGCCTCTCCAACACCGAATTCTGGGCAATCGGCACGGATGCCGCCGCCGGCACCATCTTCACCAATGCCTCGGACGCCACCAAGAACCCGGACTCCAAGGCCGCAGCCGAGGCGCTCGCCGCCAAGAACATCCCGGCCGAAGCCTTCACCCTGAACGCCTATGCCGCCGTCGAAGTGCTGAAGGCTGGCATCGAGAAGGCCGGCAGCGCCGAGGATGCGGAAGCCGTCGCGACCGCGCTGAAGGGCGGCCAGGAGATCCCGACCGCCATCGGCAAAATCACCTACGGCGAAACCGGCGACCTGACCTCGCAGAGTTTCTCGCTCTACAAATGGGAAGCCGGCAAGATCGTTGCTGCCGAATAAACCATCGCTGACCGTCGACGACCGGGCGCCCTTACGGCGCCCGGTTTCGTTTTGCGGCACTCGCTTGTGGCGGCAGATCGGTTATAAGTTTCGGAATCGGTTGCAATGTGAGCAATGCCATGACCACCAAGCTCGAACGTCTCATCGACCAGGGCGTCGGCCGCGTGCCGGCCGATATCGTGCTGAAGGGTGGCCGCTTCTTCGATCTCGTCACCGGCGAACTCGTCCTCTCCGACATTGCCATCGGCGCCGATCGCATCGTCGGCACCTCAGGCAATTATGATGGCGAGACCGAGGTCGATATTTCGGGCAGGATCGTCGTTCCCGGCTTCATCGACACGCATCTGCACATCGAATCCTCGCTGGTGACGCCGCATGAATTCGATCGCTGCGTCCTGCCCTATGGCGTCACCACCGCGATCTGCGATCCGCACGAGATCGCCAATGTGCTCGGAAGCGCCGGCATCGAATTCTTTCTCGAATCGGCGCTGGAGACGATCATGGACATCCGCGTCCAACTCTCCTCTTGCGTTCCAGCGACCCATCTCGAAACCTCCGGCGCCGATCTGCCGATCGAGCGCCTCCTGCCCTACCGCCACCATCCGAAAGTCATCGGCCTTGCCGAATTCATGAATTTCCCCGGCGTGATCCACAAGGATCCTGTCTGCATGGCCAAGCTCGAGGCCTTCCAGGGCGGCCATATCGACGGTCACGCGCCGCTGCTGTCCGGCAACGACCTCAACGGTTACCTCTCGGCCGGCATCCGCACCGAGCACGAATGCACGACGGCCCGCGAAGCACTGGAAAAGATCCGCAAGGGCATGCATATCCTCGTGCGTGAAGGTTCGGTATCCAAGGATCTCGCCGCGCTGATACCCATTATCACCGAGCGGCTGTCGCCCTATCTGGCGCTCTGCACCGACGACCGCAATCCGCTCGATATCGCCGAACAGGGCCATCTCGATCACATGATCCGCACGGCGATCGCAAGCGGCGTCGAGCCCCTGGCGATCTACCGCGCCGCCTCGATCTCGGCCGCCCGCGCCTTCGGCCTCAGGGATCGCGGTCTGGTCGCGCCGGGCTGGCGCGCCGATCTTGTGGTTCTCGACAGCCTGGAAAATTGTCGCGCCGACATGGTCTTCTCCGCCGGCCGCCGGGTCACCGATGCACTCTTTTCCTCGCGCAAACCGGTTGCTCCGATCGGCCTCGACAGCGTCAAGGCCCGGCCCGTCAACGCCGCCCATTTCGGCGTGCCGGTCGCCGAGGGTGAAACGCCTGTCATCGGCGTCATGCCGGGCAAGATCATCACCGAACATCGCCGCTACCGCCTGCCGGTCAGCGGCAACGAGACGACGGTCGATCTTGCCAACGATATCATCAAGGTCGCCGTCATCGAGCGCCATGGCAAGAACGGCAACCATGCCAACGGCTTCGTCCAGGGCTTCGGCCTGAAGAAGGGCGCGATCGCCTCCACCGTCGGCCATGATAGCCACAACATCTGCGTCGTCGGCGTCAGCGAGGACGATATGGCGCGCGCGGCAAACCGTCTCGGCGAAATCAAGGGCGGCTTCGTCGTCGTCGAAGACGGCAAGGTCACCGGCGAAATCGCCCTGCCCATCGCCGGCCTGATGAGCCTTGAGCCCTATGAGACGGTCCGCGATACACTGCACCACCTGCGCAAAGCCGCCTTCGCGCTCGGCGCCACGCTCGAGGAACCCTTCCTCCAACTCGCCTTCCTGCCGCTGCCGGTCATCCCGCACCTGAAGATATCCGACCGCGGCATGGTTGACGTGGATAAGTTCGCGTTGATCGGGTGATGCAATTCTAGGGCTGATTTCGCAGTGGGCGACCTTTGAATGTTGCCTTCATGGTTACGGCAGCAAGAACATCAAACCCGCGCGCAAAACCCGTCGAGCGCCGCAAGCTTCACCGATCCCACGCCAGCCACCGCCCCGAAGCCCGGCATCTCGAGCGGTTCCTCAAGCACTACGCCATCAGGCAGGTGGAATTCCGCCGGTTCGCGCGTCAGGTTGAAGACGAAGAGCAGTTTTTCCCCGTCCTTTTCGCGGGTGAAGGCGAGCAGATCCTGGTTGGTGCCGATGAAGGTCATATCGCCGTCGATCAGTGCCGGATGGCTCCTCCGGAAAGCAAGCGTCCTGCGGTAGTGATGCAGCACCGAGCCGTCGCTTGCCTCCTGCATATCCACGGAAAGTGCTGCCTGCTCGTAAGGCACCGGCAGCCAGCTCTTTTCCGCCGAGGTGAAGCCCGCATGCGCTTTGCCCGCCTCCCAGGGCATTGGCGTGCGGCATCCGTCGCGGCCCTTGAAGGCCGGCCAGAAGCGAATGCCATAGGGGTCACGCAGATCCTCGAAGGCGAGTTCGGCCTCCGGAAGCCCGAGCTCTTCGCCTTGATAGAGGCAGATCGAGCCGCGCAGCGCCGCAAGCACCGAGATCGCCAGCTTGGCGATGACAGGCCGCTCTTCCTCCGTCCGCGCAAAGCGGCTGACATGGCGCATGACGTCGTGGTTGGAAAAAGCCCAGCAGACCCAGCCGTCGGTCACCGCTTTCTGAAAAGCCTCGACGCAGCCGCGAATATGCTTGGCGGTGAAATCCGGTCCGAGCAGATCGAATGTGTAGCACATGTGCAGCTTGTCGTCGCCGCTCGTATAGGCGCCGACCGTCTTCAGCGAACGCGCGCCATCGCCGACTTCGCCGACGGTCGTGCGATCTTCGTATTGGTCGAGCAGCGCCCGGAAGCGCTTGAGGAAATCGACATTTTCCGGCTGCGTCTTGTCGTAGAGATGGTTCTGCATGCCGTAGGGGTTGGTGTCGGGCGCATCGAGGCCTGCGTCGTCCTCGTCCGGCTCGTGCGGCGGATTGCTCCTGAGCTGCTTGTCGCAGAAATAATAGTTCACTGTGTCCAGCCGGAAGCCGTCGACGCCGCGGTCGAGCCAGAACCTCACTGTCTCCAGTACCGCATCCTGCACTGCCTTGCTGTGGAAGTTGAGGTCCGGCTGTGAGGTCAGGAAATTATGCTGGTAATATTGGCGACGCACGCCATCCCATTCCCAGCCCGGTCCGCCGAAGATCGACAGCCAGTTGTTCGGCGCCGTACCGTCAGGCTTCGGATCGGCCCAGACATACCAATCCGCCTTGGAATTGGTCCGGCTCGACCGGCTCTCGACGAACCAGGGATGCCGGTCTGATGTGTGCGAGATCACCTGGTCGATGACGACCTTGATGCCGAGCCTGTGTGCCTCGGCCATCATCTCGTCGAAATCGGCGAGCGTCCCGAAGATCGGATCGACATCGCAATAATCGGAAACGTCGTAGCCCATATCGGCCATCGGCGACTTGAAGAAGGGCGAGAGCCAGATAGCGTCGACGCCGAGGCTGGCAATATGCGGCAGCCGGCGGGTGATTCCCCTGAGATCGCCGAGCCCGTCGCTGTTGGTATCCTGAAACGATCGCGGATAGACCTGATAGATCACCGCGCCGCGCCACCAGTCCGCACTCCCGCCTGCCTGCAATGCCATCGGCTACGTCTCCTACCTCGTTTGCGCCCGCCACACTAAAGCGGAAGAAACAAAAGACAACCATGTGAAGCCGTTATGAAGGCGCTGCGAAGGCCGCGAGGCATCGTCGCGATCCGACAAGGGGGAGACGTATATAGGCTTGTCCACAACCCCTTTCCACCCACCGGATTTGGGGTTGCAACGCAAAGCCTTTGCGATAATGTGCGCACTGACCTGCACGTAAGAGGTCAAACACCGGGAACAAATGTCTAATAAAGGCACAAAGCCTAGAAAGGTGGACCCACCATGAACCAATTTACGAAAAAATTTCTCGCCTCTGCAATGCTTGGCACATTGCTGGCGTTTTCGGCGCATGCGGCCACGCTGAACATTCACAATGGTGGCGACCCGCAGTCGCTCGATCCGCAGAAACTGTCAGGCGACTGGGAGAACCGTATCGCCGGTGACATCTTCGAGGGCCTCGTCACCGAGGACGCCAAGGACAATCCGATCCCAGGCCAGGCCGAAAGCTGGACGATTTCGCCTGATGGCAAGGTCTACACCTTCAAGCTTCGCGACGGCATCAAGTGGTCCGATGGCCAGCCGGTAACGGCAGGAGACTTCGTCTTCGCCTTCCAGCGCCTCGTCGACCCGAAGAACGCCGCTGACTATGCCTATCTGCAATTCACCATCAAGAATGCCGAAAAGATCAACAAGGGCGAGATCACCGATCTCAACCAGCTCGGCGTCAAGGCGATCAACGACAAGACGCTCGAAATCACGCTCGAAAATGCCACGCCCTATTTCCTCAATGCCCTGATGCATTACACCGCCTATCCGCTGCCGAAGCATGTCGTCGAGGCGAAGGGTCAGGATTGGGTCAAGATCGGCAACATCGTCACTAACGGCCCTTACAAGCCGGTCGAATGGGTTCCGGGCTCGCATGTCACGACGGTCAAGAACGACCAGTGGTACGACACCAAGGACCTGAAGATCGACGGCGCGAAGTTCTTCGTGCTCGAAGACCAGGAAGCCGCGCTGAAACGCTATCGCGCCGGCGAATTCGACATCCTCACCGACTTCCCGACCGACCAGTATGAATGGATGAAGAAGAACCTGCCCGGCCAGGCGCACGTCGCCCCCTTCTCCGGCCTCTACTATTACGTCGTCAACTCGCAGAAGCCGCCCTTCAGCGACAAGCGCGTCCGCCAGGCTCTCTCCATGGCGATCAACCGTGAAGTGATCGGCCCGCAGATCCTCGGCACCGGCGAATTGCCGGCCTATTCCTGGGTTCCGCCGGGCACAGCGAATTACGGCGAGCCGGCCTATGTCAGCTGGAAGGACCTGCCCTATAGCGAGAAGGTCGCCGAAGCCAAGAAGCTTCTGACCGAAGCCGGTTTCGGCCCGGACAAGCCGCTGCACGCCGTGCTCAGCTACAACACCAACGACAACCACAAGCGCATCGCCGTCGCCATTGCCTCCATGTGGAAGCCGCTCGGCGTCGATGTCGAGCTCGTCAATGCCGAAACCAAGGTGCATTACGACCAGATGCAGCGTGGCCAGGTGGAAATCGGCCGCGCCGGCTGGCTCGCCGACTATAACGACCCGGACAACTTCCTGAACCTCCTGGTGACAGGCGTCCAGATGAACTATGGCCGCTGGTCCAATCCCGAATACGACAAGCTGATCAAGGAAGGCAACGCCGAGACCGATCTCACCAAGCGTGCGGCGATCTTCAAGAAGGCCGAACAGCTGGCGCTGGATGAATCCGCCGCCCTGCCGATCTACTACTATGTCTCGAAGAACGTCGTTTCGCCGAAGATCGAAGGCTTCGTCGACAACATTCAGGACATCCACCGCACCCGCTGGCTGTCGATGAAAGAGTAAGGGAAAACGGTCCTTTCCGCGCGTTGCGGAAAGGACCGGCCCACGATCATGATCAAATACGCCCTCCGTCGCCTGCTATCGACGATCCCCGTTCTGTGGATCGCCGTCACAGTCTGTTTTTTTGTTTTGCGCCTTGCCCCCGGCGGCCCTTTCGATGGCGAAAGGCCATTGCCGCCGGTGATCCTGAAGAACCTTGCGATCCACTACAATCTCGACAAGCCGCTCATCCAGCAGTACCTGATCTATGTCGGTGACCTGCTCCGGGGCGATCTCGGCCCCTCCTTCGCCAGCGAGGATTTCACCGTCGCCCAGCAGATCATGATCGGTCTGCCCTACACCTTCACCATCGGTACGGCTGCCTTCCTGATTGCCATCATTGTCGGCGTGGCCGTCGGCTGTCTTGGGGCGCTCTATCAGAACAAGGCACCGGATTATATTCTGGGCGCGCTCATTCTAGTGGGCGTCGTGCTGCCGAACTTCCTGATTGCGCCCATCCTGCAGCTCGTCTTCGGCATCCATCTCGCTTGGTTTCCGGTCGGCGGCTGGGGTGACGGCTCGATCAAATACCTTATCCTGCCGATCGTCGTTCTGGCGCTGCCGCATGCCGGCCGTATCTCGCGCATCACCCGCGGCTCGATGATCGAGGTGATGAATCAGAACTTCATTCGCACCGCCAAGGCCAAAGGCATCGGTCCCCGCCTGACAGTCATGCGCCATGCGCTGAAGCCCGCCATGATGCCTGTCGTCTCCTATCTGGGTCCAGCGGCAAGTTACCTTCTCACCGGCTCGCTGGTTGTCGAGAGCATCTTCGGATTGCCCGGCATCGGCCGCTATTTCGTCAACGCAGCGCTGAACCGTGACTACGGCATGGTTCTCGGCACGGTCATCTTCTACATGGTGCTGATCGTGTTCCTGAACCTTCTCGTCGATATCGCCTATGCGTGGCTCGATCCGAAAGTGAGAAACCGATGATCCTCAATCCCGCAAAACGCGAGTTGCTCGCCCAGGAACTGCTGGAGGCGGAGGGCCTTGCGCCCGAAAGCCGTTCGCTCACCAGGGATGCGCTACGCCGCCTCGGGCGCAACAAGGCAGCCGTCCTGTCGATTTTCGTCCTGGCGCTGCTGATCCTTGCGGCCTTCCTCGGCCCCTGGTTCATTCCCTTCAACTATGAGGATCCGGATTGGGCGGCCTTCCGCATACCGCCCTCGATCGAAACCGGCCACTATTTCGGTACCGACCCGAACGGCCGCGACCTTCTCGCCCGCGTCCTTTACGGCACCCGGGTCTCGCTTGCCGTGGCGCTGACGGCGACCGTCGTCTCCGTCTTCATCGGCGTGCTCTACGGCGCCGTATCGGGCTATATCGGCGGCAGGCTGGATGCGATCATGATGCGCTTCGTCGACATCATGTATGCGCTTCCCTATATCCTCTTCGTCATCCTGCTGATGGTGATCTTCGGCCGCAACGTCTATCTGCTCTTTGCGGCGATCGGCGCGCTGGAATGGCTGACCATGGCCCGCATCGTGCGCGGCCAGACGCTATCGATCAAGCATCGCGAATTCATCGAGGCGGCCCGCGCATCCGGGCAGCGGCCGTTCAAGATCATTATCAAGCACATCATCCCGAACCTCGTCGGCCCCGTGGTCATCTTCGCAGCACTGACGGTGCCTGAAATCATCGCCACGGAAAGCTTCCTTTCCTATCTCGGCTTCGGCGTGCAGGAGCCGCTGACCTCGCTCGGTACGCTGATCGCCGAGGGGACCGATGCCATGGAAAGCATGCCCTGGCTGCTGGTCTTCCCGGCCAGCTTCCTTGTGGCCCTGCTGCTCAGCCTGCTCTTCATCGGCGACGGCCTGCGCGACGCGTTCGACCCGAAGGATCGTTAAATGACGGATACCCTCCTCGAACTCAAAGACTACTCGATCACCTTCAAAACACCCGATGGGGAGGTGAAGGCGGTCTCGAACATGAACCTGACGGTCAAGCGCGGCGAGCGCATCGCCATCGTCGGCGAGTCCGGCTCCGGCAAGAGCCAGACCTTCCTCGGCATCATGGGCCTGCTTGCCAAGAACGGCAGAACGACGGGACAGGCGCTGCTCGAAGGCAAGGACGTGCTGGCGCTGAAACCGCGCGAACTCGACCAGATCCGCGGCAAAGACATGGCCATGGTTTTCCAGGACCCGATGACCGCCCTCAATCCATCGCTGAAGATTTCCCGGCAACTGACGGAGCAGCTCGAGGTTCACGGTGGGCTCACGGCGCGCGCCGCATCCGCCGCCGCACTCGACATGCTGAAACGCGTCGGCATTCCCGACCCGACGCGGCGCTTCCACCTCTATCCGCACGAGCTATCCGGCGGCATGCGCCAGCGCATCGTCATCGCCATGGCGCTGCTCACCCGGCCGAAACTTCTGATCGCCGACGAACCGACGACGGCGCTCGACGTCACCATCCAGGCGCAGATCCTCGATCTCTTCAACGACCTGACGGCGGAGATGAACACGGCGCTCGTCATGATCACCCACGATCTCGGCGTCGTCGCCGGCCTCGCCGACCGCGTCGCCGTCATGTATGCCGGCCGCATCGTCGAGGAGGCGCCGGTCGACGAGCTCTTCGACAACCCGGCCCATCCCTATACCGCAGCACTGCATGCCTCGATCCCGCGCCCTGACCAGGATGTCGACGACCTCGTCGTCATCCCGGGCCGCCCGCCGAACCTGCAGCACCTGCCGAAGGGCTGCAATTTCTCGCCGCGCTGCTCGCAGGTCCAGGACGATTGCATCGATCGCCCGCCGCCGCTCGAAACTCTGGCGCCGCACCATTGCGCCGCCTGTTACCACCCTTTCCCGCGTCGCGAGGAGCTGCTCAACCATGGCTGAACGATCGCTTCTGAGGGTCGAGAACCTGACGACCCAATTCGAACTGCCGGCGAAAGGCCTCTTCAAGCCGCCGATCTTCCTGACTGCCGTCAACAATGTCAGCTTCGACCTCAGCGAAGGCCGCACGCTCGGCATCGTCGGCGAATCCGGCTGCGGCAAGTCCACGCTCGGCCGCTCCATCCTGCGGCTGCTGAAATCGCAGAAAGGTCGCATCCTCTGGCAGGGCCGCAACCTTCTCGACCTGTCGGACGAGGAAATGCGCGCCGCCCGCCGCGACATGCAGATCATCTTTCAGGATCCGATCGCCTCGCTCGACCCGCGCATGACGGTCGGAGACATCATCGCCGAGCCGCTCACCGTCTTCGAGCCGAAACTCTCCAAAACCGAGCGCACCGAGCGTGTCCGCGAGATCATGACCGCCGTCGGCCTGGTGCCGGAAATGATCAACCGCTATCCGCACGAATTCTCCGGCGGCCAGGCGCAACGCATCGGCATTGCCCGCGCGGTCGTCACCAAACCGAAACTCATCATCTGCGACGAGCCGGTTTCGGCCCTCGACGTCTCGATCCAGGGTCAGGTCATCACGCTTCTGCGCAAGCTGCGCAAGGAGTTCGGCCTGACGCTGATCTTCATCAGCCATGACCTTTCCGTCGTGCGCCTGATCTCCGACGATGTACTGGTGCTCTATCTCGGAAGGGTTGTCGAAGCCGGCGACTGCGCCACCGTCTTTGACCATCCCGCCCATCCCTATACGCAGGCACTCTTCTCCGCCGCGCCGATCCCGGATCCGAAGCTCGCGCGCCTGCGCACCCGCATCCGGCTGCAGGGTGATCCGCCCTCACCGCTCAACCCGCCGAAAGGCTGCGTCTTCTCACCGCGCTGCTGGAAGGCGACCGACATCTGTCGCACCGAAATGCCCCCGACCGAGGAGGTCCGTCCCGGCCAGAAGGCCGCCTGTTATCATATGGACAGGCCATGAACGGAACGAGGGCCGCGTGAGAGCGGCCTTCGCCTTGGATGCCTGATGCGCCATCATCCATTCTCAGAACGAAGCGGACTATTTTTGGATCTAAAGTCCCCAATAAGAAAGATTTTATGAGCGCGTGCTATCCCATTTCGGCCTAATCGCAAGCCAGGGGAACGCTTACATGAAATCGAAAATATCAGCTTTGATCGCACTCGCCGCCACGATGGTCGCCGCCTCCGCCGGTTCGTCGCATGCCGAAGATCTGAACTTCAAGCTCACCAACGGAACGAACTCCGTCCTGACGCGCTTCTACAGTTCGCCGACCGGCGTCGGCGAATGGGAAGAAGACGTCTTCGGCGACGACGTTCTCAATCCGGGCGAGAGCATCGATATCACCATCGCCGATGGCCGCACCGTCTGCAAATACGACATGCGCTTCGAATTCGAGGAAGGCTCAAACCTCGCAACCACAGAGGATACGCAGGATCTTTGCGCGATGGGCAGCTATACCATCCACGAATAGGCATCCTTCTGAAAGCCCGCCTTCGCCTCGTCGGTGAAGGCGGGCTTTCATCTCCCGTGATATCGGCGCTTGTCACTCCGCCCGGCTCCGCGTATCAGCGAATGAAGAGCAGCGGATAATCCGCCAATTCAAAGTGATAGAGCGTCCGTAGCGTGTCCTGTTGGATCTGCAGCGCTCTCATGCCGGGAGGACAAGGTGAGCAGACGGTTTCTATCGATCGGTGAATGCATGGTGGAGCTCTCGCAGGCAGGCAACGGCCTGCTGCGCAAAGGCTTCGCCGGCGATACCTTCAACACCGCCTGGTATGCCCGCGCCTGCCTTGCCGCCGATTGGTCGGTCGATTATTTCACCGCTCTCGGCGACGATGCCATGTCGGACGAGATGCTGGCCTTCATCGACAAATCAGGCATCGGCACGAGCCTGATCCGCCGCATCAGGGGCAGGACGCCCGGCCTCTATATGATCAACCTGAAAGACGGCGAACGCTCCTTCAGCTATTGGCGCGACAGCTCTGCCGCCCGCAGCCTGGCCGCCGACCCGGATCGTCTGCGCGAGGCGGTGGAAAGCGCTGCCGTTATCTATTTCTCGGGCATCACCCTTGCCATCCTGCCGCATGAGGATGCTGAGACGTTGCTCGCCGAGGTCCGCCGCGCCAAGGCCGCCGGCAAGCTCGTCGTGTTCGATCCGAACATCCGTCCCCGCCTCTGGTCGAGCTACGACGTCATGCATACGACGATCAGCGAGGGCGCCCGCTCCTCCGTGATCGTCATGCCGAGCTTCGACGACGAGGCCGCCCATTTCGGCGACGATTCCATCGAGGCAACGATCCACCGCTATCGCACGCTGGGCGCTGTCGATATCGTCGTCAAGAACGGCGCAGACGGAGTAAGGTTGAATTTTGCCGGCGAGGAGACCTTCGTACCAGCCGAAAAGGTGAAGAAAGTGGTGGACACCACCAGCGCCGGCGACAGTTTCAACGGCGCCTTCCTTGCCCGCTACCTTGAGACCTCGGACGCACCAGCCGCCGCCCGCTTCGCCGCAAAGGTCGCAGCCCGCGTCGTCAGCGAACACGGCGCATTGGTCGCAAAGGAAAAGCTTGGATTGGATCGCGGCTGAACCCGCGCTGACAACACCCTACGAACGCTGCCCCCGCCTTGTCGGCATCTCCTGCACCGCGCGCCAGGGAAGCACCGCTGCCTTAGATCCGCGCACGAGCCGAAAACTCCGCTTTACCGGGTCGGGTGCCAGGAAAATCAGGATTTCGAAATCAGGACTTCTTCGGCCGATCGGACTCGCGAACCGCCTCGTCATGATACCAGCAGCTGTCGAGAGCATCGCAGACATCGGCCGCCTCACGCTCCATCAGCCGGGCGCGTTCGAACCGGTTGGTGGCCAGCATCGGCTTGACGGGAAACTGGTAGATCGTTGCGGATTCACGATGGAAACCGGTGGGCATGAGATCGCCTCCATTCAGCACGGCGCATCAACATTCAGGACCATTACCATAGCACGATGCACATAGTTTATGCAAATTGCACAATATATATGCATTGTTGTAATTATAGCCGCTCGACATGCTGACCAGGCCGAAAGCTTCCGCCTATTTGTTCAACACTTCATCATTTCAGCCCTAACGCCTCAATTTTCATCCGGTTCCGAAGCGGAAAAGCCGCGTTCTGCTTGAAGATAGGGCCCTCGACCGTCAAATCGGGCTGTTTTTGGAAAAAGAAAAATGCGCGTCGACTGGCTGATTCGCGATTTTTCTTTGGCCCGGCAGCTGAACTGGCACGCTACATGCTTTTAAAGCGTCATCCCCTGGCGGTCGGATGCGCTTGCGCGCCGAGATCGTCTCCGGATTTGCTCACCTTCGTAGCATTGAGAGAGTCACGATGACAAAATATAAGCTCGAGTATATTTGGCTCGATGGGTACACTCCGGTACCGAACCTGCGTGGCAAGACGCAGATCAAGGAATTCGACGCATTCCCGACGCTGGAACAGCTTCCGCTCTGGGGCTTTGACGGCTCCTCGACGCAGCAGGCTGAAGGCCGCAGCTCCGATTGCGTGCTGAAGCCGGTCGCCATCTATCCCGACCCGGCCCGCACCAACGGCGCTCTCGTCATGTGCGAAGTCATGATGCCGGATGGCGTCACGCCGCACGCATCGAATGCCCGCGCCACCATCCTCGACGACGAAGATGCCTGGTTCGGCTTCGAGCAGGAATATTTCTTCTACCAGAACGGCCGTCCGCTCGGCTTCCCCGAGCAGGGCTACCCGGCTCCGCAGGGTCCCTACTACACCGGCGTCGGCTATTCGAATGTCGGCGACGTCGCCCGCGAAATCGTCGAAGAACATCTCGACCTCTGCCTCGCTGCCGGCATCAATCACGAAGGCATCAATGCCGAAGTGGCCAAGGGCCAGTGGGAATTCCAGATTTTCGGCAAGGGCTCCAAGAAGGCCGCCGACCAAATCTGGATGGCACGCTACCTCTTGCAGCGCCTGACTGAAAAGTACGGCATCGACATCGAGTATCACTGCAAGCCGCTCGGTGACACCGACTGGAACGGCTCGGGCATGCATTGCAATTTCTCGACCAAGTACATGCGCGAAGTCGGCGGCAAGGCCTATTTCGAAGCGCTGATGGCGCAGTTCGAAAAGAACCTGATGGACCACATCAACGTCTACGGTCCTGACAACGACAAGCGCCTGACCGGCAAGCACGAAACGGCTCCGTGGAACAAGTTCTCCTACGGCGTTGCCGACCGTGGTGCTTCGATCCGCGTTCCGCACTCCTTCGTCAAGAACGACTACAAGGGCTATCTGGAAGATCGCCGCCCGAACTCACAGGGTTGCCCCTACCAGATCGCTTCGCAGGTTCTGAAGACGATTTCGGAAGTTCCGACAGCAAGCTCGGCTTCCGCTGCCGCTTAACCTCCCAAACGGCGCCGGTCCACGACCGGCGCCGTCATTCTTTCCGTAAGAGAACTGCGATCGACCGCTGACATATTCGCGGGGATCGAGCCGCTAAGGCCCTGCAGATGCTGGCATGCGGCTGTAATATTTCCATCATGGTCATGCCTCAAAATAGAGAAGCGGGAATCGCCGTTCCGGAACCCCGCTTTGGGGTTGAGCGTTGCCAGATCACTGCAACGCAGATGGAAATCGTGACATGTTGCAACGTCCGGCAAACACTTATAGCGGCGAAAGCTGGGCCAGTGCCGCAGCCGCCGGCAATCTGCCGGAACGGCTGGTAATCGTCACCGACGCCTGGCATCCGCAGGTAAACGGCGTCGTGCGCTCGATCGAGAACACCAATCGCGAGCTGGCGAAGATGGGCGTCGAGGTTTCGATGGTGACGCCGGAGTGCTTCCACAGCATCCCCTGCCCGACCTATCCCGAGATCCGCCTGTCGATCGCCAATTATCGCCGCGTCGCCCGAGAGATCGAAAAGCACAATCCTTCCTACGTGCATATCGCCACCGAAGGCCCGCTGGGGCTCACTGCCCGGCGCTGGTGCCTGCGCAAGCGCATGCCCTTCTCGACCAGCTATCACACGCGTTTTCCGGAATATGTTTCTGCCCGCTTGCCGATCCCACAGAGCTGGCTCTATGCCTTCGTGCGCTGGTTCCACAATGGCGGTGCCGGCTGCATGGTGGCCACACCGAGCCTTGCCCGCGAATTATCGGCGCGCGGCATCAAGAACCTGATGCCTTGGACCCGTGGCATCGACGCCTCGCAATTCCACCCTATGCCGCTTGAAGACGAGCCTTTCGGCCTCCCCCGCCCGATCTACATGACGGTCGGTCGCGTCGCGTTGGAAAAGAACCTGCCGGCCTTTCTCGATCTCGACCTGCCCGGCTCGAAAGTCGTCGTCGGCGACGGCCCGGCGCGCGCCGAACTGGAGCAACGCTATCCCCAGGTACACTTCACCGGCGTGAAATTCGGTGAGGATCTGGCGAAAATCTATGCCCAGGCCGATGTCTTCGTCTTTCCCTCGCTCACCGACACCTTCGGCAATACCATCCTCGAGGCGCTGGCATCGGGCGTTCCGGTCGCAGCTTATCCGGTCACCGGCCCGCTCGACATCATCGGTGAGGACAGCGAAGTCGGGGCACTCGATGCCAACCTGCAGATCGCCTGCCTTGCCGCCCTCTCCGCCTCGCGGCAGAAGGCGCGTGAGCTCGCCATGCAATATTCCTGGGAAGCAGCGACCCTGCAGTTCATCAACAATATCCGCGCCGCCAACGGCGTCATCACGCCGAAATGGAAGAAGGCCTGGCAATTTGCCAAATCGCTTCCAAAAAGCAGAAAGCCCGGCGAAACCGCCGGGCCTCTGCCCTCCGCAGACTGATTGGTTTACTTGTGAAGCGCGCTGCGAAGCGTGTCGTTGGCGACCGCAATCGCGCTGCGTGCGGCAGGCGTTTCGGCAATCGCGTTCAGCAGCACGAAGTCATGGATCGTGCCGTTATAGCGCATCGACGTGACCTTGACCCCAGCTTGGCTAAGCTTGCGAGCGTAAGCCTCCCCCTCGTCGCGCAGCACGTCGTTTTCGTCAACGATGACGAGCGCCGGCGGCAGGCCGTTCAGCTGCTCCAGCGAGGCCTGCAGCGGTGAGGCCGTCGGCTCCTTGCGCTTGGCTTCATCAGGCAAATAGGCGTTCCAGAACCACTTCATCGCTTCCTTGGTCAGCCACGGGCCATCGGCGAACTGGTTGTAGGATCCGTTGTCGAAATTGGCGTCGGTGACTGGGTAGAACAGCACCTGCTGATCGATGGCAGGACCGCCGCGTTCCTTGGCAAGCAGTGTCACCACCGCCGCCATGTTGCCGCCGACGCTATCGCCGGCGACCGCGAGCCTGCTGGCGTCGACCTTGAACTCCTTGGCGTGTTCGGCGACATATTTGGTCGCAGCATAAGCCTGCTCGATGGCGACGGGATAGCGGGCTTCCGGCGAGCGTTCGTAATCGACGAAGACGACAGCGGCATCGGCGCCGTTGGCGATCTCGCGCACCAGCCGGTCATGCGTATCCGCATCGCCCAAAACCCACCCGCCGCCATGGAAATAGAGAATGACCGGCAGCGTGCCCTTGGCATGTTCCGGGCGGACGATGCGCAGCTTGATGCTGCCTGTCGGGCCTGCCTTGATGACCCTGCCCTCTTCCTGGGCAGCAAGCATCTTCACGTCGCCCTTCTGCGCCCCGGCCAGGACATCGCGGGCATCGGCCGGCGAGAGCGTGTAGATCGGCGCGCCACCGGCAAGCCCGTCGATGAATTTCTGCGTTGCCGGTTCCAGTACCGGATCAGCAAGCGCGCCAGCGGCGGAAGCTGCGAGCAGTGCGACTGCGGAAACTGCGGTCTTGATGGTCGACATTGTCTTGTCCTCTCGGTTTCGATGTTCGTCGTGAACACCGAGTTTATATCGCGCACGATTATTTATCGGACAATTTAAATTTAGGCATGGCTGCCATGCATAAAAATCGCTTCCGATTATTTATTGCGCGATATAAATTTCGTCAGTTTCGGAGACAAGCCATGCAGGATCAACTGAAGCTCGACAATTTCATCTGCTTCGCCGTCTATACGGCAGGCCACGCGCTGAACCGCGTCTACAAGCCGCTGCTCGATGCTCTGGGACTTACCTATCCGCAATATCTGGCGATGGTTTCTCTATGGGAGCAGGATGGCCAGACCGTCGGGGGCCTCGGCGAAAAGCTCTTCCTGGAATCGAGCACGCTGACCCCGCTGCTGAAACGCCTGGAAACCGCTGGTTATGTCAGACGCGAACGCAGCCGGGAGGACGAACGCGTCGTCGTCATCCGCTTGAGCGAAGAAGGCCATCGCCTGAAGGAAAAGGCGATCGGCATTCCCGGCTGCATCGCCGCTGCCAGCGGCCGCGATTCCGTCGATCTCACTCGGCTGCAGAGCGAGATCGTGGCGCTGCGCGAGGCGTTGAATAGAAGCGTGGCTTAGCTGCTGAACAGCCGATGGCTATCACAGAGCTTGTGATACCCCGTCTGCCCTGCCGGGCTCGGGGTCGAACCACGGGTCTGACCCGTCCTTCGGACCCCCTACAGGTTGGGAGATCGGCTGGGCGTGATGGCTTCCCCAAACAACTGGCCATCACATGAACCGCAAATTTAAGGCGAGGCATAGCTTCTTGCCGATCTCCCCTTGTGGGGGGAGATGTCAGGCAGGCCAAGCGTGTGCCACACGGCACACGCCCTAACTTCACAAAACGCCGGCAATCATTGCAAGCCCAGCCCTACGTCCGCCTCTTCTTGCCTTCGAACGGATTGTCCGGCGAGCGGAAATGGATGCGGATCGGCACGCTCGGCATGTCGAAATCGGCGCGCAAGCCATTGATCAGGTAGCGCGTATAGGATTCCGGCAGCGCATCGGAGCGGGTGCAGGAGATCATGAAAGCCGGCGGGCGGGCTTTGACCTGCGTCATGTATTTCAGCTTGATCCGGCGGCCGGAAACCGCCGGTGGCGGATGTTGGATCTGCTGCGTCTCCAGCCAGCGATTGAGCCGCGCCGTCGAAATGCGTTTGTTCCAGACCCTGTCGGTATCGATGATCGACTGCATCAGCTTGTCGAGTCCCCAGCCGGTCTGGCCGGAGATCGGCACGGCGCGGATGCCGCGCGCCTGCGGCAGCAGCCGGTCGGTCTTTTCGCGTAGGTCGGCAAGCACCGCCTGCCGGTCTTCGATCATGTCCCACTTGTTGAAGGCGAGCACGGCCGCGCGCCCCTCGCGCAGCACCAGGTCGACAATCTGCAGGTCCTGCTTCTCGAAGGGGATCGTCGCATCGAAGACGATGACGACGGTTTCGGCGAAGCGGATGGCGCGCAGCGCATCGGCGACCGAGAGCTTCTCCAGCTTCTCGATCACCCGCGCCTTGCGGCGCATGCCTGCGGTGTCGAACATCTTGATGGTGCGGCCACGCCAGTCCCATTCGACCGAGATGGAGTCGCGGGTGATGCCGGCCTCCGGCCCGGTCAAAAGCCTGTCCTCGCCGAGGAAGCGGTTGATTAGCGTCGATTTGCCGGCGTTCGGCCGGCCGACGATCGCCACCCTGAGCGGCTTGGTGTCGTCATAGACCGGCTCTTCGTCCTCGTCCTCACCCGCAGTCTCGGAAATGTCGACGTCGGTGACGGCAACATCTTCCTTCGCATAGGCCCGGTCCTCGCCGATCGCCGCGACGATCGCGTCGCGCAGGTCGATCATGCCCTGTCCGTGTTCGGCCGAAATCGGCGTCGGTTCACCGAGGCCGAGTGTATAGGCGTCGTAAAAGCCGCTGTCGGATCCGCGCGCTTCGGATTTGTTGGCGACCAGCACCACCGGCTTGCCGCGCCGACGCAGCATTTCCGCAAGGGCGGTGTCCACGGGCGTCAGCCCGCTCTTGGCGTCTACGACGAAAAGCGAAAGATCTGCCTCATCGATCGCCGCTTCCGTCTGCGCGCGCATCCGGCCCTGCAGGCTTTCCGCATCGGCCTCTTCCAGACCGGCGGTATCGATGATCGTGAAGGTCAGGCCCATCAGCCGCGCATCGCCCGGCCGGCGGTCACGGGTCACGCCCGGCGTGTCATCGACAAGCGCCAGCTTCTTCCCCACCAGCCGGTTGAAAAGCGTCGACTTGCCGACATTCGGACGACCGACGATGGCGACCGTGAAACTCATTCTTTTTCCTTAAAACTCAGCCCTGTGCGGCGGGCGCCTTGCCGGATGCGGTAATGAGATCAAGCATCATATGGGCGCGATTGGCAACATTGCGCGGGCTATCGGTATCATCGACGATCGACTGGAACCACTGGCGCGCCTGCGCCATGTTGCCGGCCTTATAGGAGGCAAGGCCGAGCGCTTCGCGCGCCGAATGCCGGAAGGCGTTGCCCGGCACGGCCATTTCCTCGATCGCAGCCGAAACCTGCTCGTAGCTGCCATTTTCGATGAGCAGCCAGCCGGCGCGCATTCTGGCGGCATCGCGCACGGCGGCAGGAACACCATTCTCCTTGCCGATCTCGTTGAAGGCGGCGATCGCCGCGCTAGCGTCGCCCTTCTGCGCCTGGACCGTCGCGGCCCGCATGCGCGCCAGCACCGGATAGGCGCCGTGGCCTTCCTTCTCAAGCTTGTCGAGCGCGGCCAGCGCCTCGTCGTTCTTATTCTCGTCGGCAAGCTTCATCGCCGCCAGGAACTGGTCGCCGGTGCCGGAGGAGCGGTTGTTGTCCCAATATTCGTAGACGACCTTGCCGGCGGTGCCGACGACGATCAGGATGGCGACGGCAATGATATAGCGGCCGAACCGGCGCCAGACGCCCTTCATCTGGTCGGATCGCAATTCCTCATTGACTTCACGGATGAAGCTGTCGTCGTTGAATGCCATTCTCGTCTCCGGCCGCGGAAATACCTATACGCTGTGCAAAAAGCACATTGTCGGGCCTTCTACTCCATTTTGCCGCCGTTGTAAGGGGGATGTGAAAGATTAGAGCGCCGCGTGTCCAACAGGACGCGCTGAGGACGCTCTAACACCTTGAATCCGCGTATAAGCCTTTCCAAAAATCACAATCGATTTTTGGAGTTATGCGCAGGTCACATGACGAGCGGCGAAACCCCGATCAACCATTCATGCAGCTTCCAGATGATCAGCGCCCAGACGACGATGCCGATGACGATGGCGTAGAGGTCGTATTTGGCCGAGACGAACGGCCGGAGCGTGATCTCGCCCGCCCGCTGCCGCCGTTTCAGCGAGATGCGGAGGATAACACCCCAGGCGAGAAAGGCGGCAAACAGTAGAACCGACGAGGTCTCGCCATTGGCGAGCAGGTGCGCCAGCGCCCAGATCTTCACCGACAGCACCATCGGATGTTTGGTCTTGGTCGCGATGTGCCCCGCCGGCAACAGCGAGGCGACGAGACAGATCATCGCGATCAGCATCAGCGTGATTGCTATATGCGCCGTCCAGATCGGCGGATTGTAGAGCATGCCGGTAACCTGTCGTGCCTGCCCGAAGCCGTAGATCAAGAGGATCAGCGTGGCCAGACTCGCGATCGAATAGGCCGCCCGCCAGCCCGTCTCGCCGAGGCTTGCGATCATCGAACGCCGGAAACCGGGAGCCACCACCCGCACCAGATGCACTCCGAGGAAAAGTATGATGCCGACGATAAGCAATGTCATTGCGGGTCCCTTCCGTGCGGTTTGTCATGGCTTAGCTGCTGACGCGAAAAAATGCCAGTAAGACCGCAGCTTCGCCGCAATTCTATCGGAGGGAAACCGCGAACAAATTGTCGCGGTGTCCATGTCTCGTCTCGCCCTCTCCGCCTATCTGTCTGCCTCCTTCCTCCTGCCTGTCATGGTGCAAGCGGCCGACCGGCCGAAACAACTCGTCATCATTTCCTTCGACGGCGCCCACGACAATGCGCTCTGGTTGAAGAGCCGCGAGATGGCCGCGAAGAACCGCGCCCACTTCACCTATTTCCTCTCCTGCACCTTCCTGATGAACGATGCGGCGAAGAAGGCCTATCAGGCACCGCACCAGAAACGCGGAAAATCCAATGTCGGCTTCGCCCAGAGCGACGACGAGATCCGCGAACGCCTTGGCAATATCTGGCACGCCCATCTTGAAGGCCACGACATATCGAGCCATGCCTGCGGTCACTTCGACGGCCGCCAGTGGAGCGAGGCCGACTGGTCGGCCGAATACGCGACCTTTCATGCGACGCTGAAGAATGCCTGGAAGAGCGTCGGCCTCGAGGAGCCGGCCGGCTGGCAGGACCTGGTCGACCACGGCGTCAAGGGCTTTCGCGCCCCCTATCTCTCGGCGACAGCAGGCGCCGACATGACCGCCGCTGAAAAGAAGGCGGGTTTCAGCTATGATGCGAGCCTCGTCACCAAGGGCCCGGCGATGCCCGTCGAGGAAGACGGCATCATCCGCTTCGGCCTGCCGCTGATCCCCGAAGGCCCGAATGAAAAGCCGATCATCGGCATGGACTACAATCTCTTCGTCCGCCACTCCAAGGGCGAGGAAGACACGGCCGATTCCGCCGAATTCGAGGCTCGCGCCTATGCCGCCTTCAAGGGGGTATTCGACAAGCAGTATGCCGGCGCCCGCATCCCGCTCCAGCTCGGCTTCCACTTCGTCGAAATGAACGGCGGCGCCTATTGGCGCGCCCTCGACCGCCTTGTCAGCGACGTCTGCCACCGGACCGATGTCGCCTGCGTCAGCTATTCGGAAGCGATCCCGATGATCGAGGCGCGCGGGAAACTGGAGCGCGCGTCGGGGCTCTGACGACGGCCATAGGGACTGCCGAGACGACAAGGTATCCGCGGGTTCCATTGAATGAAATGCCGTGCGGCCCCCTCATCCGCCTGCCGGCACCTTCTCCCCGCTGGGGCGAAGGGGATGTGTCGCGAGGTCTCGATCCCTCTTCTCCCCAGCGGCGAGAAGGTGCCCGTAGGGCGGATGAGGGGGCCGCAAACGCCAACCTTTCGATCGCTGCGAAATCCCCCGCCTATCAACCGTCAGCGTGCACGACGCCCGCGTCACGCTCCAGGTAGCGCTGGTCGATATCCGGCAGCGGCTCGTCGTCGATTGCCGCTTCGAAGGCCTTGAGGCGCTTGTGGATGGAGAGCAGCTCGATGATCGTCGTCCAGGAGTTGACGAGATACTGGAACGAGTTGCTGACCTGCCCGAAGGCGGTCGAGATCTGCTGGAAGATCCCGTAGGTGATGGCGCCCGCCACGATCGTCGGCACCAGCATGAAGACCACGAAGAGCGCGTCGGCCTGGATATAGAAATAGCGGGCGACATTGAAATACATGTAATGGAAATACATGCGGTAATAGTTCCTACGAACGTTGCCGAAGAGCTCACTGACTGTCAGCGGCTGAGCCCGTTCCGCATGGTCCTCGCCATAGACCAGTTCCTTGCGATAGGCTGCTTCGACGCGCTGGTTGCGGAAGTTCAGGCCCGGCAGCTTGACGCCGGCGACCGCCAGCAGAACCGTGCCGAACGCCGACCAGAAGAGCGCCAGCCAGAAGAGTGAATTCGCCACCGGCCCGACGAATGGCAGTTCCGTCACATAGTGCGATAGCGCCAGAAGGATCGGCAGGAATACCACAAGCGTCATCACCGAGTTGATGAGGCTGATACCAAGACCTTCGAGCGTGCTCGAAAAGCGCATCGTGTCTTCCTGAACGCGCTGTGAGGCACCTTCGATGTGACGCAGCTTTTCCCACTTCGACATATAGAAATTGTTCATCGCCGTTCGCCAGCGGAAGATGTAGTGGCTGGTGAAGAAGTCGGTCATGATCGACACGAACATGCTGAGAAATGCGATCTGACAAAAGATCCACATCAGGCTGTAGAAATTGTCGACGGAAATGCCCGGCTGCTTCGACAATGCGTTCTGCAGAAGATCGCCGAACGGCCGGCGCCAGTTGTTGATCACCACGGTAATCTGAACGCCGAAATAGGTCACGAAGATGATCAGTGCCGAACCCCAGATCGACCACAGTTTCCAGGGGTGGCGCAGCGCCTTCAGATGCCATGCGCCACAGAAGATCACTGCTGAAAGGAGGAAATAGCTGTAAAACCAGACGTTTTCCGGGAGCAGGAAAAACGAGAGATCAATCGGCTGCTGCTCTTCGGGAACGGGTGCGAAGCCCAGCGATGCACCGAGACCGGAGGCGAAAAGGTACCAGCCGGCAATGGAAATCAGAGTCCAAACGACGAGCGAAGTAAAGAACGCCTTTGGCTGCGGAAAAAACGAATGAAACACGGGAGGGCTTTGCTTTCCTGAACTGTGAGTCTCGGGAGTGTCGTGGAACACTGATTGTGCCGGAAACTAAGGCAGTTCCAAGGAAGCAGCAATGGGTTCGGCCCATTGTTACAGAGATGTAACCGGTTAAGCGATTTTCCTGATCACCGGCATGACAAGCGCTGCGCAGGCGACGAGCGCGATGGCGGCAATCACCGTCGGGACGGTGAAACTGCCGCTGCGCTCGGCAATCCAGCCGGCAACAACAGGCCCGACAATCTGGCCGACGCCAAAGGCGGCCGTCATCATCGCCAGGATCCGCCGCGGGCTCTCAGGCGAAAGCTTGCGGCCGATCTGCAGCCCGTAAGCCGTGATCGCCAGGAAGGTCGCCCCAAACAGCGCCCCGCCGATCAGCGGTGCGACGGCAGGCGGCAGCGCCACGGTCGCGGCCACGCCCGCGGCCTCGACCAGAAGGGCCGCGACATAGACGCCGCCAAGCCCCAGCGATCTGACCAGTGGCTTCCAGGCAAACAGCGCGACCGCCGCCGTTAGGCCGGCGATGAACCAGCAGAGGAATTCGACGAAGGGCCCGGTTGCAGAAAGGCGCGCGATGGTGACGAGGAAGGTCGCGGTGATCACGTAGCCGAAACCGAACAGGCCGTAGGAGAGCGTCAGCAGCACCATCGGCTGGTTCCAGACCAGCGCCGGTTCCCTGCCCGCCTGCGCCGATTGCGCCGGCGCCGCCGGCAGCAGCAGGAAAACGACGACGAGGCTTGCCGCGCAATAGAGCGCCCCGCCGATCCAGTCGGCCCGCCAGCCGCCCGACCCATCGTGAAAGCCGAGGCCGATCAGAAACACCATGACTGAGGACAGCGCGATACCCACTCCCGGCCCACCAAAATGCGCCGCCTGCACGTGGTCATTGCCGGCAGCAGCTCCGTGACTGAGCACGATCGACGAGGTGAAGACCAGCGCAAAAGCGCTGGCGAGGCCGGCCAGGAAGCGGATGACAGAGAAGATCGCGACGGAATCGGTGGCAGCCATGGCGGCAAGCAGGATCGCCGTTGCCAGCAGCGACAGCAGCGCAACCAGCCGCTCCCGACCCGCCGCCCAGCCATAGGCGGCAAGCACGGCGCCGACGAGATAACCGACGAAATTCGCCGACGCAATGAAGCCGGCATCCGCGGCCGAAAGCGGCACGCCGCTGATCATGCCCGGCAGGATGGGAGTATAGGAGAAGCGCCCGAAGCCCATGGCGGCCGCCATCGCAACGGCGCCGGCAGCGGCAGTGGAGACAAGGTTCGGCCGGGAGTGACGGGTGCGCTCGAGCATGCAGCGCTTATCGCGCCGCAACATCCGCACCACAATCAAGTAATTCTGATCGATCGATCAATTTCCCCGAACATCAAAAATTCTCGGCCGCACTTGAAAGCAGTTATCGTAAGATATATGTTTTACGACATAGCTAACGATACATCCAACGATGAAAGGAAGGGCAATGAGAGGTTTTAAAGGCGGCATGTTCGGCGGAGATTTCCGCATGGGCCGCAAATTCGCGGCGGGCGATCTGCAACTCGTCATCCTGGCACTGCTCGCTGAGCAGCCGCGCCACGGCTACGAATTGATAAAGATATTGGAAGAACGTTCGGGCGGCTTCTATGTGCCGAGCCCAGGCGTCATCTATCCCGCACTCACCTATCTCGAGGAAACTGGCCTTGCCGAGGTGGAGGCTGAGGGCGCCAAGAAGCTCTACCGCATCACCGAGGCCGGCCGCAGCCGCGTCGAGGAAAACCGCGCCATGATCCTGCATACCTTCGCCAAGCTGGAACGCATCGGCGAGAAGATGGCCCATGTGAAGCGCGTCTTCGAAACCGATCGTCACGGCGCCGACGAGGGCGATGACGGCGATTTCATGCAGGATGGCGGCGATATTCGCGCCGCCCGCATGCTGCTGCGCTCAGCCCTGCGCATGCGCTATCCCTGGTCGAAACCCGAAGCCGCCCGCATCGCCGGCATATTGGAACGTGCCGCCACCGAAATTCTGCAGGGCGGCAGGCCGGAAACGCGGGGGTGAAGACGGGGTTGGACGCCGCGCCCCCAAGAGAGCCTCTCATCCTGGTGCGCCCCGCAGGGGCCTCGAAGGGCGAGGCGGGTGTACTGACGCCGGATGAATGCAAGAAGCGACAAGCAAGCATGATCCTTCGAGGCTCCGCCCTACAGGCTGCGCACCTCAGCAACGGCAACCTACAAGGATGAGGAACGTTGGCGAGCTGCCCCTACCCCCGCGCATCCGGCAAGGTCAAAACCACCGGGCCGTTGCGAGTCGCCACCACCGTGTGCTCATATTGCACGGTCGGCGCCTTGGGATCGGCATAGAGTGTCCAGGCATCGTCGCCGCCCTCGGCCCATGTGGCGCCGAGCGAAAGGAACGGCTCGACGGTGAAGACGAGGCCTTCCGTCATCATCCGCTTTTCCGAAGGGTCCGGCCAGGTCGAGAGCTCGGCCGGCTCCTCGTGCAGCGATCGCCCGACCCCGTGGCTCGCCAGATTGGCGACCAGCGTATAGCGGTTCTTCTGCGCAAAGGCGCCGACTGCGGTGCCGATCTTGGCCAGCGGTTCGCCCGATTTCACCTGGTTGAGCCCGACCCAAAGCGCCCGCTTGCCGTCGCGGCAAAGCCGTTCGATCTTCGGCTTGACCGGCGGCATCGCGAAGGAGGCGCCGGTATCGGCGAAGAAACCGTCCTTCTCGGCCGAAACGTCGATATTGATGAGATCGCCGGCGCGGATGACGCGCGGGCCGGGAATGCCGTGGGCGATTTCCTCATTGATGCTGATGCAGGTCGCACCCGGAAACTGGTAGCAGAACTCCGGCGCCGAGCGCGCACCTGAATCCTCGAGCACCTTGCGGCCGATCCCGTCGAGCTCCAGCGTCGTCATGCCGGGCTCCATCGCTGCCGCCATCACCTGGATGGCGTTGGCGCAGATGCGGCCGATCTCCTTGAGCTTCGTCAGTTCGTCGTCGTTTGCGATAACCATTCGTCTGTCCCGGCCGTGCGCAGGGCGGCCGCGGCCACCTCAAGCTGAGGCTTTCGCCCCTTCACCCTTTTCAGTCAATGCCTTTCTGACGATCGGCGCGACTTTCGTCCCGTACAGTTCGATACCGCGCATGATCTGATCATGCGGCATCAGGCCGATCGCCATCTGCAGCAGGAAGCGATCGTTCCTGAAAAGCGCGTGATGGGCGATGATCTTTTCGGCGACGGCCTCGGGATCGCCGACGAAGATCGCGCCGTTCGGCCCGCGCGACATATCGAAATGCGCCCGGTTCGTCGGCCCCCAGCCGCGCTCGCGGCCGATGCGGTTCATCACTTCGGCCTGCGGCCCGTAAAACTGGTCGGCGGCGGCCTCCGTCGTATCGGCGATAAAGCCATGGACATTGATGCTGGTCTTCAGCTTCGCCTGGTCCTGCCCCGCCCGGCGCGCAGCCTCGCGGTAAAGATCGAAGAGCGGCGCGAAACGGCGTGGCTCACCACCGATGATCGCCAGCGCCACCGGCAGCCCGAGCGCCCCGGCGCGCGCCACCGACTGCGGCGTGCCGCCGACGGCGACCCAGAGCGGCAGCGCATCCTGCAGCGGTCTGGGATAAACGCCGCGCCCGTTGATCGGCGCGCGAAGCTCGCCTTTCCACTCCACAACCTCGCTGTCGCGCAGCGCCAGCAGCAGATCGAGCTTCTCCTCGAAAAGCTGGTCGTAGTCTTCGAGATTATAGCCGAACAGCGGGAAGGACTCGATGAAGGAGCCACGCCCGGCCATGATCTCGGCCCGGCCGTTTGAGAGCAGGTCGAGCGTCGAAAACTGCTGGAACACTCGCACCGGATCGTCGGAGGAGAGCACGGTGACCGCACTGGTCAGCCGGATGTTCTTGGTTTTGACCGCGGCCGCGGCCAATACGACAGCAGGAGCGGATGCCGCATAGTCCGGCCGATGATGCTCGCCGAGCCCAAAGACATCGAGTCCCACCTGATCGGCGAGCTCGATTTCCTCGATCAGGTTCTTCAGCCGCTCCGCCCCTTCGACACCTCTGCTGCCGGCAGGGCTCGGATTGACGTCGGCAAATGTGTAAAGCCCCAGTTCCATCATCGGCATCCTGTTGAATTCCCGGCTGAGATAAGGATGGCTGGGATGGAGCGCAAATACAAATTGTGGAACGGAATGTTCGAGAATTTCGATGGCGGCATGATGTGTTTGGTGATCAGGCAGAGCGATCGATTAATTCGAATCTGAATTCAACCACTTCGAAGCGCCGGCGGATTCATCTTTCGAACCGCCTTAGATCGTACTTGAAGCGGCTGGACGGCGCACCGTCCAGCCGCCGCTCACATCTTCGCCAGCAGCTCCGCCAGCTGATCGGCAGCCTTGCCCCACCCTTCGTGGAAGCCCATCTTCTCATGCGCTTCCTTGTCCTCGGCGCGCCAGTGCAGCGCCTTGGCCGTATATCTGGTGCGACCGTTGCCGATATCCTCGAGCAGGATGACACCTGTGAAGAAAGGTTTCTCGGATGGTACCCAGCCGCTGGCATAGGCATCGGTGAAGACGATCTTCTCATTCTCGATGATCTCGAGATAGACGCCGCGGTTCGGGTATTGATTGCCCTCGGGATCATGCATGACGACGACACTGGAACCGCCGGGGCGGACGTCGAGCGTTGCTTCCGCCACACCCCAGGGACGCGGCACGAACCACTGCTTCAACAGATCGGGATCGGTCCATGCCCTGTAGATCTTCTCGCGTGGCGCGTCGAATTCGCGAACGAGGACGAGTTCATGTTGCGTGCTGGCGGTCATTGCGACATCTCTCCATTTGAATGAAACCTGTCTCCTGTCAGGTTGTTACAAGGACGTATCGACGTTCGCCGTTCCGACAGCGTACCGGCCTTTTCGCATTTTATTTTGCGATCGGCTGCGTGGCCTCTTCCTGCATCTTGTCGATCTGCCTGCGGATATGGGCGGCCTCGGCAGCCGAGTGGGCCAGGGCAATGGCGCGGTCGAAGGCTTCGCGCGCCTGGCTGGTCAGGCCAAGCTGCTTAAGCAGCCCGCCCCGTAAGCCGTGGTAGTAAAAATAGCCGCCGAGTTTTTCGCCAAGCGGATCGATGAGATCGAGCGCATCCTGTGCACCTTGGAGCTTGGAGACGACGACGGCCCGGTTGAGCGTTATTACAGGCGACGGCTGAAGGCGCTCCAGCGCGCGATAGAGCAGGTCGATCTCCACCCAGTCGGTATCCCCAGCGCGTTTTGCCCGGGAGTGAACGGCAGCGATGGCTGCCTGCAACTGATAGGGGCCGGGCCGACGATGGCGCAGCGCCTTGTCGAGCAGCGCTAAGGCCTCGTTGATAAAGGGCTGGTTCCAGAGCGACCGGTCCTGATTCTCGAGCAGCACGATCTCGTCCTCGGCGCTGAAGCGCGCCGGCCGGCGAGAGATCTGCAGGAGCATGAGCGCAAGCAGCCCCATCAGCTCCGGTTCCGACGGGAAGATATGCAGCATCAACCGAGCCAGCCGGATCGCCTCGTCGCTGAACGCAGCCGCCTCATGCCGGGGATCGGCCTGACTGTAGCCCTCGTTGAAGATCAGATAGATCATCGTGCTGACGATCGAGAGCCGTTCGGCCCTTTCCTCGGGGCTCGGCGTTTCGAAAGGCACCCCTGCCTTGGCGACGCGCGCCTTGGCCCGGGTGATGCGCTGCTCCATGGCGCTTTCGGACACGAGGAAGGCACGCGCGATCTGCGGCACCGAAAGGCCGGAGACGATGCGCAGCGCCAGGGCGATCTGTTGGGTCGCCGGCAGGTCCGGGTGGCAGCAGATGAAGAGAAGCCGCAGAATATCGTCGCGATAATGGGAATCATCGAGCCGCTCGACAATATCGCTTTCGGCATCCTCGGTATCGGAGATGACGTCCTCATCCGGCAGAGCCTGGGTCTTCGCCCGTTTGCGCACAGCATCGATGCCGCTGTTTCGGCCGACGAAGATCAGCCAGGCTGTGGGGTCACGCGGCGGCCCTTTCTCCGGCCATGTCCGGATCGCCCTCAGGCACGCCTCCTGAAACGCCTCTTCCGCGATATCGAGATTGCGGAAATAGCGCAGCAGCGCGCCGAGCGCCTTCGGGCGGGCCGATGCAAGCGCGAGGTCGATCCAGGCAATGTCTGTCATGATGAAGCATCTCCGGGCCTGAAGACGTAGAAAGGCCGAATTTCGTAAGAGGTGGAACCTGGATTGACGGATGAAAGCTGCTTCGAGAAGGCGATCGCCTCGTCGAGCGTTTCGAAGTCGACCACATAGAAGCCGAGAAGCGCCTCCTTCGTTTCCGCAAAGGGCCCGTCGATGACCAAGGGCTCGTCCTTGCCCTTGCGCACGGTGGTCGCAGCCGTCGTCGGCATCAACCGGCCGACGGGGCCGAGTTTGCCGGATGCGGCAAGCGGCTCCTGCACGGCATAGAGTTTCTCCATGACGGCAGCTTCCTCCTCCTTGCTCCAGGCAAAGACGGTTTCCTCATGGGCGTAACAAAGGATTGCATAAAGCATCGCTCACTCCTCTTTCCGAATGACGAAGGAGTACCGCCTTGACCGACAGCGCGCATCAAAAAATTATGGGCGGAGATTCGTGATCTCCGGAGCACGGGCGGCGCCGTAGCTGAAGAATAGCGGTGCATCTCCCGGGACGAACGGAACTACATCCCGGCGCTGATCACCCCTCGCTCAAGGTCCGCTTGACCGCGTTCTTCCAGCCCTTGAGCTTTGCCGCCCGCAGCTTCTCATCCATATCGGGCTCGAACCGCCGATCCCGCTTCCACCTCGCCGAAAAACCGTCCTTGTCCGGCCACACCCCTGCCCGGCTGCCGGCGAGCCAGGCGGCCCCCAGCGCCGTCGTCTCGAGAATGACCGGGCGGTCGACCGGGGCATCGAGCAGGTCGGCAAGGCGCTGCATCGTCCAGTCGGAGGCGACCATGCCGCCGTCGACGCGCAGCACCGTGTCTTCCGTGCCGTTCTTCCAGTCCTTCTGCATGGCATCGAGCAGGTCACGGGTCTGGTAGCAGACGGCTTCCAGTGCCGCCCGGGAGAGCTCCGCCGGACCGCTGTTGCGCGTCAGCCCAAAAATTGCACCGCGCGCCTTGGCATCCCAGTGCGGCGCGCCGAGGCCGGTGAAGGCGGGCACCAGATAGACTTCCTGTGTCGGATCGGCCTTCTCGGCCAGCGCGTTGGTTTCGGCGGCGCTGCCGATGATGCCGAGCCCGTCCCGCAGCCATTGCACGGCAGCACCGGCAATAAAGATCGAACCCTCCAGCGCATAGGTCGTCTCGCCGTTCAGGCGATAGGCGATGGTGGTCAGCAGCCGGTTTCTGGAACGCACCATATCGGCGCCGGTGTTGAGCAGCGCGAAACAGCCGGTGCCGTAGGTCGATTTCATCATGCCCGGCGCAAAACAGGCCTGGCCGATGGTCGCCGCCTGCTGGTCACCGGCAACACCGAGGATCGGGATCGCTGCACCGAATATGTCGGGATCGACCGTGCCGAAATCGGCGGCGCAATCCTTGACCTCCGGCAGCATGGCGGCCGGCACCCTCAGAATGTCGAGCAGATCCTCGTCCCACGCATTTTCGGCAATATTGTACATCAGCGTGCGCGAGGCATTGGTGGCATCGGTGACGAATCTCTTGCCGCCCGTCAGGCGCCAGATCAGGAAAGTGTCGATCGTGCCGAAGCAGAGATCGCCCCTGGCGGCGCGTGCCCGCGCGCCCTTTACGTTGGCCAGCATCCAGGAAAGCTTCGTGCCGGAAAAATAGGGGTCGAGGATCAGGCCGGTCTTCTTGGTGAACAGCCGCTCCAGATCCTGCCTTTTCAGATTGTCGCAATAGCTTGCCGTGCGCCGGTCCTGCCAGACGATGGCATTCTGGATCGGTCGCCCTGTTTCGCGCTCCCAGACGACGACGGTCTCGCGCTGGTTGGTGATGCCGAGTGCTGCGAGATCCTTGGCCTCGATCCCTGCGTCGCGCAACGCCATGTGGACGGTGGAGACGACCGAATCCCAGATTTCCTCGGGATCATGCTCGACCCAGCCGGAGCGCGGATAGATCTGGGTGAATTCCTTCTGGCCCTTGCCGGCGACACGCATATCGCCATCGAAGACGATCGCTCGCGTCGATGTCGTTCCCTGATCGATCGCCAGAACATATCCGCTCATGAAAACCCTCCCTCAACATGTCAATTGTCGAGGCAAATCAATAGGACACGGATGCAGGCGAGAAAAGCGAATAAAGCGGAATTGCCAGCCTGACGGCTTTGAGCATAACCTCGCAAATAACGCTGCAACGCAGCATCGCGAATTCAGGGAGTGAAAAGCATGAGCAGAACAGTCGTCGTCACCGGCTCCACCAGCGGCATCGGCCTTGCGATCGCCACGGCCTTCGCCGAAATGGGCGACAACGTCGTCATCAACGGTTTCGGAAAGGCCGATGAAATCAAGGCGATCGTCGAGCGGCTTGAATCATTGTCGAAAGGCCGGGCGTTCTATCATCCGGCCGACATGACGAAGCCCGCCGAGATCGCCGACCTGATCGAAACGGCATCGAAGACCTTCGGTACCGTCGACGTCCTGGTCAACAATGCCGGCATCCAGCACGTCGAGAAGATCGAGGATTTCCCGATCGAAAAATGGGATCAGATCATCGCGATCAATCTGTCGAGCTCCTTTCATACCATGCGCGCCGCAATCCCGCTGATGAAGGCCAGGAAGTACGGCCGCATCATCAACATCGCCTCGGCCCACGGGCTCGTCGCCTCCCCCTTCAAATCCGCCTATGTCGCGGCAAAACATGGTATATTAGGCCTGACGAAGACGGCAGCCCTTGAGCTTGCCGAATTCGGCGTGACCGTAAACGCCATCTGCCCCGGCTACGTGCTGACGCCGCTCGTCGAGAAGCAGATTCCCGATACCGCCAAGGCGCGCGGCATGACCGAGGAGCAGGTGAAGAGCGAAGTCATCCTCAAGGCGCAGCCGACGCGTGAATTCGTCAAGGCCGAGGAAATCGGTGCGCTGTCGCTCTACCTCGCCAGCGACGCGGCCCGTCAGGTGACCGGAACGCATATCTCGATTGACGGTGGCTGGACGGCGGCTTAACCATTTGGAAAAAATAACCGGGAATATCATGAACGACAGCATCCGCTTCATCCTGAATGGCGAGGACATCACGCTCACCGATGTCAGGCCGACCGAGACGCTTCTCGATTTTCTGCGGTTGAAGCGACGGCTGACAGGCACCAAGGAAGGATGTGCGGAAGGCGATTGCGGCGCCTGCACCGTGCTCGTCGGGCGGCTTGCCGACGGTAAGCTCGCCTATGAATCCGTCAATGCCTGCATCCGTTTCATCGGTTCACTGCACGCCACCCATGTGGTGACGGTCGAGCATCTCGCCGGCAGGGACGGCGCGCTGCATCCGGTGCAACAGGCATTGGTCGATTGTCACGGCTCGCAATGCGGCTTCTGCACCCCGGGCTTCGTCATGTCGCTCTATGGCCTGTGGCTGACCAGGGAAAACCCCAGCCGCTACGAGATCGAAAAGGCGCTGCAAGGCAACCTCTGTCGTTGCACCGGCTATGAGCCGATCGTCAAGGCTGCCGAGCAGGTGAGCCTGATGCGGCCAAGCACCCTCTTCGATCCGCTGGAACGGACGCGATCCGAAATCGTCGCCCGGCTCTGGGCGATGCAGGCGAGCGGCACGATCAGGATTGCCCATGGCGACGACCGGCTGATCGTGCCGGCTTCGGTCCAGGCGCTCGCCGAAGTCCTCTCGCAGGAGCCTGATGCGATTATCGTCGCCGGCGCGACGGATGTCGGCCTCTGGGTGACGAAGCAGATGCGCAGGCTGAGCCCGGTGGTTTTCATCAGCCACCTCAGCGAATTGCAGTCGGTTGGGGAAGGCGAGGATGGCATCACCATCGGCGCCGGCGTCAGTTACACCAAGGCTTTCGAGGCGATCTCCAAGAAAATCCCCGCGCTCGGGCGGCTGATCGACCGCATCGGCGGCGAGCAGGTGCGCAATATGGGCACGATCGGCGGCAATATCGCAAACGGTTCGCCGATCGGCGATAGCCCACCGCCGCTGATCGCGCTCGGCGCGACGCTGACGCTGCGGTCCCTGCAAGGCCAGCGCAGAATGCCGCTCGAGGATTTCTTCATCGCCTATGGCAAGCAGGACCGGAAACCCGGCGAATTCGTCGAAAGCGTTTTTGTGCCCTATCCGGCAGCAACCAGCCGCTTTGCCGCCTACAAGATCACCAAGCGTCGCGACGAGGACATCACCGCCGTGCTCGGCGCCTTCCTGCTGACGCTCGACGATGCCGAGATGATCACCGATATCCGCATCGCCTACGGCGGCATGGCGGCAACGCCGAAACGCGCCCGCACGGTGGAGGCCGAACTGATCGGCAAACCATGGACGGAAGCGACGATCGAGGCGGCCCGTCCCGCCTTCGACGCCGATTACCAGCCGCTGACCGACTGGCGCGCCTCGGCGGAATACCGCCAGCTGACGGCAAAGAACCTGCTGACGCGGTTCTACCTTGAGACCGTCGGCGCGCCGGCGGAACTGCAGCGGTTCGAGGAGGTGGCGTGATGGAAAGATTGACCGTCGGCGCTGAGCCGCGAGCGCCCGGAGCATCGGCTGCGGGCAATCTCTCGACAGGGAGGCGCTAATGGACAAGTCCACCTTCGACGACCGCAAGGTTATCATATCAGGCCCGATGCACGGCGCGCTGCGGCATGATTCCGCGCATAAGCACGTCACCGGAACCGCCGATTATATCGACGACATTCCGGAACCCGCAGGCCTGCTGCACGGCGCCCTCGGCCTCTCCGACCGGGCGCATGCCGAAATCGTCGGCATCGACCTTTCCGCCGTCGCCGCCTATCCCGGCGTCGTATGGGTCTTCACCGGCAAGGACGTGCCCGGCGTCAACGACGTCAGCTCGAACGGCAGCCATGACGAGCCGCTGCTGGCCGAAACTTTAGTTCAGTTCCACGGCCAGCCGATCTTTGCCGTCATCGCCGAAACGCGCGACGCTGCCCGCCGCGCCGCGCGGCTGGCAAAGATCGACTATCGCGACCTGCAGCACTGGAGCGATATCGATGGTGCGCTCGCCAATGGCAGCCCGCTGGTCATCACCCCGATGACGCTCAGGCGCGGCGAGCCGGAAACGGAAATGACCAATGCCGCCATGCGTCTGAAAGGTCAGATGCGCATCGGCGGACAGGAGCATTTCTACCTCGAAGGCCATATCGCCGTAGCGATCCCCGGCGAGGACGACGAGGTCACCGTCTGGTCCTCGACGCAGCATCCGAGTGAAATCCAGCACATCGTCGGCCATGTGCTTGATGTCCCGTCCAACGCCGTGACCGTTAATGTGCGCCGCATGGGCGGCGGCTTCGGCGGCAAGGAGACGCAGGGCAATCAGTTCGCAGCACTCGCCGCCATCGCCGCCAAGAAGCTCGGCCGCGCGGTCAAGTTCCGCCCGGACCGCGACGAGGACATGAGCGCCACCGGCAAGCGCCACGATTTCCTCGTCGATTACGAACTCGGCTTCGACGCCGAAGGTCGCATCCACGCGGTCGACGCGACCTATGCGGCCCGCTGCGGCTTCTCCTCCGACCTCTCCGGACCGGTGACCGACCGCGCCCTCTTCCATGCTGATTCCAGCTACTTCTACCCCCATGTGCATCTGGTCTCGAAACCGCTGAAAACGCACACCGTTTCCAACACCGCCTTCCGCGGTTTCGGCGGGCCGCAGGGCATGCTCGGCGCCGAGCGCTTCATCGAGGAGATCGCCTATGCCCTCGGCAAGGATCCTCTCGACGTCCGCAAGCAGAATTTTTACGGCCAGCCGGGCTCCGGGCGCACGCTCACCCCTTACCATCAGGAGGTCGAGGACAATATCATCGCCCGCGTCGTCGAGGAGCTGGAAGAGACCGCCGGATACCAGGCGCGGCGCAACGCCATCATCGCCTTCAACCGCGACAGCCGCTATATCAGAAAGGGTATCGCGCTGACGCCGGTCAAATTCGGCATCTCCTTCACCATGACCGCCTTCAACCAGGCCGGCGCCCTCGTCCATATCTATCAGGACGGCTCGATCCATCTGAATCATGGTGGCACCGAAATGGGCCAGGGCCTCTACACCAAGGTGGCGCAGGTACTGGCCGACAGCTTCCAGGTCGATATCGACAGGGTGAAGATCACCGCGACGACGACGGGCAAGGTGCCGAACACCTCGGCGACGGCGGCCTCCTCCGGCTCGGATTTGAACGGCATGGCAGCCTTCGACGCCGCCCGCCAGATCAAGGAACGGCTGGTGGCGTTTGCTGCCGAAAAATGGGATGTGGCGCCTTCCGACATCGTCTTCCTGCCGAACCGGGTGCGCGCCGGCGAGATCGAGATTCCCTTTCCCGATTTCATCAAGCAGGCCTATTTCGCCCGCGTCCAGCTTTCCGCCGCCGGCTTCTACAAGACGCCGAAGATCCACTGGGACCGCAAGGCCGGCCGTGGCACGCCCTTCTATTATTTCGCCTACGGCGCCTCCTGCACCGAGGTGTCGATCGACACGCTGACGGGCGAATATCTGATCGACCGTACCGACATCCTCCACGATGTCGGTCGCTCGCTGAATCCGGCGATCGATATGGGCCAGGTCGAAGGCGCCTTCGTGCAGGGCCTGGGCTGGCTGACGACGGAAGAACTCTGGTGGGACGACAAGGGCCGGCTGCGCACCCATGCCCCCTCGACCTACAAGATTCCGCTCGCCTCCGACCGTCCAAAGATCTTCAACGTGCGCCTCGCCGAATGGTCGGAGAACGCTGAGGCCACCATCGGTCGCTCCAAGGCGGTCGGCGAACCACCCTTCATGCTGGCGATCTCGGTGCTGGAGGCACTGTCGATGGCGGTGGCGAGTGTGGCCAACTACAAGGTCTGCCCGAGGCTGGATGCGCCGGCGACGCCCGAGCGGGTACTGATGGCAGTCGAGCGGATGAAACGGGTGTAGGAGATGCGAATGCGTCCCGCTTGTTTATTGGCCTCGGCGGCTGATCGGGGCGGGCAGAGAGACTGGAACCGCCGTGAGACACCCACGAACCTGTCGGTCATTCACCCATGACCGCCATCCGCCGCTTCCTCGCCGCCCACCCCGACAGCATCCTCATCGACATCACCGGCACACAAGGTTCGACCCCGCGTGAGGTGGGCGCTTTCATGCTGGTCTCGCAAACCGCCTTATGGGGCACGATCGGCGGCGGCCAGTTCGAGTTCATGGCGATCGGCAATGCGCGAGACATGCTGGCGGGAACCGGCGGGATGGCGGAGATGGATATCCCGCTCGGGCCCGACATCGGCCAGTGCTGCGGCGGGCGCACGCAATTGCGGTTTCGCCGGGTGACACAGGCGGTTGCCGAAGAAATCGAAGTCAGGCTTGCCGGCGAGACCGAGCGTCTGCCGGAGGTCTATCTCTTCGGCGCCGGTCATGTCGGTCGGGCGCTGGCCGCGGCCTTGGCGCCGTTGCCGCTGTCAATCACGGTCGTCGAGACGCGGCAGGAAGAAATGACCAGCCTGCCTCCCGAAACGAAGACGCGGCTCGTGCCGATGCCGGAAGCGCTGGTGAAGGATGTTGCGGCCGGCGGCGTGCTGGTCATCCTGACGCACGACCATGCGCTGGATTTCCTCATCGCCCGCGAGGCGCTGGAACGGACCGACCTCGCCTATATCGGCATGATCGGCTCGGCGACGAAGCGCGCCACGTTCGTAAGCTGGCTTTCCCGCGAGGGCGGCGGAGAACGTGGCTGGACAGAACGCCTGACGCTGCCGATCGGCGGCTCGGCGGTCAGGGACAAGCGCCCTGAGGTGATCGCCGCCATGACCGCCGCCGAAATCCTGACGGCGCTTGCGGCCTACCGCATGCGTTCGTCCTCGCAGTAGGGATCGCGCCCGTCGAGGAAACCGAGATCGCGCTTTACGCGATCCGGCGCCGTGTCGAGATCGAGGCTGGGCATGCGCCAGATCCGCGCCAGCTGGCCGCCGATGCGCCGGAAAATTCCGATGGTCGGCTGCGGCGGGCTTTGTTCGATAGCATAGCAATCCATGACATCACCTCAATGGTTTGATGGTATGAGTTGCAGTTTGCAGCTAAAAATGCTGCAATTCCAATCGAACGACCGTCTGCATGCATCAAGAGAGCTTATCCATGAAACTTTCCAAACAATTTCCACTGAATGCGCTGCGCGTCTTCGAGACCGCTGCCCGGCTCGGAAGTTTCACCAAGGCAGGCGACGAACTCGGTATGACGCAGACGGCCGTCAGCTACCAGATCAAGCTGTTGGAGGAGAATTTCGGCGAGCCGCTCTTCCTGCGCCGTCCCCGCCAGATCGCGCTGACGGAGACCGGCGAGCGACTGGCGCCGAAGGTAACCGAAGCCTTTGCCATGCTGCACGACGCGATGGCGACGGCCCGTGACAGCGTCGAAGGCACGCTCGCCATCAGCTCGACCCATACCTTCGCCTCGAAATGGCTGGCGCCGCGCCTCGGCTCTTTCCACTTGAAGCATCCGGCGATCGCGGTGCGCTTTCAGGCAAGCTCTGACATCATCGATTTCACCCGCGAGCAGATCGATGTCGGCATCCGCTGGGGCGACGGCAACTGGCCGGGGCTGACGCTGCACCGGCTGATGGGGCTGGAGTTCACGCCGATGCTGAGCCCGAAGCTGGCAGAAGCGGCCGGCGGCATCATGGAGCCGCGCGATCTCCTGAAGCTAGATCTCTTCGACGCCGGCGATATCTGGTGGAAACAATGGTTCGAGGCAGCCGGCGTCACGGAGACGGATCTCGATCGGCGCCCGCGCAACCAGCTTGGCTCCCAGGCCGTGGAAGCCGATGCGGCCATCGCCGGCCATGGCGTCGCCATCCTCCATCCGGCCTTCTATGAGGCCGAGATCACGCTCGGCCGGCTCTACCAGCCCTTCGAACTGACCCGCAGCGACGGCAAAGCCTACTGGCTCGCCTACCCCGAAAACCGTCGCAACGTGCCGAAGATCAAGGCCTTCCGCAACTGGATCCTCGAGGAGATGAAGGCAGCCGGAAATTGATGCACGTCGCCTGAATTAGGCGGTGATTTTCTGACGACGCCATGCCGGACCCGGTTCGCGAGCCGGGTCCGGTCCTGTGGTCCGCCTTTAATATCCCATTTCCGGCGCATAGAAACAGCGCGGCGTATCCTCGTTCGGGAACAGACAGAGATGATAGTCGTTATCGCCGGATTGCATCGCCTTCGTCATCGGCAGCAGGAAGACATGAGCATGCGTGACCAACCGGTGGTCGCCAGGCATCAACGTCACACGATATCCGCCCGGCGTCACCGTCACGCTTTTCGAAGGGATCATCTGGCAATCGCCATTATGACTGTCGCCGTTGCAACAATAGGGGTCATAACTCCACCCCGAAGGTGCGTCGTGGGCCGTCGCCAACGACGCATACGCAATCATCACACACGTCAGAATGCTGCGCATGGGCATCTTCTCCGTCGATGAATGCGCCGCCGATGATCCAACGGTTCTTATTTTATTCCGGCGGCCTGCAAAAATAATTGTAATCGAGTCGTCGTAGTTCAAGGCCTGCTATTTTTAGCAAGCGCAGTATAAGTCAGGGATAATGCACAGTCTTCTCGCAGCTTTTAGGCACGCGACAGCAGATCGGCGGCTTCGGCATAACCGCGGCAAATCATCAGTAGGGCGCAAAGATCTCGACGAGGGCGGTGATCATTCCCTTGCTCCTTTGGCCACGCCGGTCGTCGCGCGTGTGCAGTCCTTCAATCTCCTCTTCCCTCCCCGCCAAAATTTCCGCAATGTCACGAGTCGGAGGAAGATAGGGGAACTCGATGTATGAATATGCCATAGCATGGGAATGGTTCGCCTTCGCGGCGCGCTGGTTTCATGTCATCACCGCGATCGCCTGGATCGGATCGTCCTTTTATTTCATCGCGCTCGATCTCGGACTGGTGAAACGCCCGCATCTCCCGCCCGGCGCTTATGGCGAGGAGTGGCAGGTCCATGGCGGCGGCTTCTACCATATCCAGAAATATCTGGTGGCGCCCGCTCAGATGCCCGAGCATCTGACCTGGTTCAAATATGAGAGCTATTTCACCTGGCTTTCCGGCTTCCTGATGCTGTGTATCGTCTATTACGGCGGCGCCGATCTCTTCCTGATCGATCGGCATGTGCTCGATATCAGCCCGCCCGTCGCGATCCTGATCTCGCTGGCGTCGCTGGCGCTCGGCTGGGTCGTCTACGATCTGCTTTGCAAATCCCCGCTTGGGCGGCACACCTGGGGACTGATGGCGGTGCTCTATATCGTGCTCGTCTTCATGGCCTGGGGCTATACGCAGCTTTTCACCGGCCGCGCCGCCTTCCTGCATCTCGGCGCCTTCACCGCGACGATCATGTCGGCCAACGTCTTCATGATCATCATCCCGAACCAGAAGATCGTCGTCGCCGATCTCATCGCCGGCCGCACGCCCGACCCCAAATATGGGCAGATCGCCAAGCAGCGCTCGCTGCACAACAACTACCTGACGCTGCCCGTCATCTTCTTCATGCTGTCGAACCACTATCCCCTGGCCTTCGGCACGCAGTTCAACTGGGTGATCGCCGCCCTGGTCTTCCTGATGGGCGTCACCATCCGCCACTGGTTCAACACCACGCATGCCAGGAAGGGCCGACCAACTTGGACCTGGATCGTCACCGTCATCCTCTTCATCCTGGTCATGTGGCTTTCGACCGCGCCGAAGCTGCTGACCGGCGAGACGGATGCGGCAGCGGTCGCGCCCGCCTTCCAGCAATTCGCCGGCGACCCGCATTTTCCCGCCGTCAAGCAACTGGTCTCGACGCGCTGTTCCATGTGCCACGCCGCCGAGCCGGTCTATGAGGGCATCGTGCGGCCGCCAAAGGGCGTAATCCTTGAAAACGACGCCGAAATCGCCGCCCATGCCCGTGAAATCTATATACAGGCAGGCCGCAGCCATGCCATGCCGCCCGGCAACGTCACCGACATCACGCCGGACGAGCGCAAGCTGCTCGTCGCCTGGTTCGAAAGCGCAGTCGAAGGCAAGAAACAATGACGACGACACTCCTGCGCGGCCGCCTGCTGTCCTTCCATCGCGCGCCGCTGAGCCTGACCGACAGCCAAAGCTATCTCTATGAGGAGGATGGCGGCCTGCTGATTACGGACGGGCTGATCTCGGCAATCGGCCCCTATGCCGATGTCAAGGCAAAGGCAGCCGCTGATGTGGCCGAGATCGACCACCGCCCGCATCTGATCATGCCTGGCTTCATCGACATGCACTTGCATTTTCCGCAGATGCAGGTGATTGCCTCCTATGCCGCCAACCTGCTCGAATGGCTGAACACCTACACTTTTCCCGAGGAATGCCGCTTCGTCGAAAGCAGGCATGCTGAAAGGATCGCCGTGCATTTCTACGACGAGCTGATCCGCCACGGCACGACGACGGCGGTTGCCTATTGCTCCGTGCACAAGACCTCGGCCGACGCCTTCTTCGCCGAGGCGATGAAGCGCAACATGCGCATGGTCGGCGGCAAGGTGATGATGGACCGCAATGCCCCGCAGGGCCTGCTCGACACCCCCGAAATGGGCTATGACGAAACCCGCCAGGTGATATCGGACTGGCACGGCAAGGGCCGCAATCACGTCGCCATTACCCCGCGCTTTGCCATCACCTCGACACCGGCGCAGATGGAAGCGACATCGGCCCTGGCCCGTGAATTTCCCGACCTGCACATCCAGACGCATCTTTCGGAAAACCACGACGAGATCAAATTCACCTGCGAACTTTATCCCGAGGCGCTCGATTATACCGACATCTATGCCCGCTACGGCCTGCTCGGGCCGAAAAGCCTCTTCGGCCATGCCATCCACCTGTCCGAGCGCGAGGCCGATGCCATGAGCGAGGCGGGCGCCGTCGCCGTCCACTGCCCGACCTCGAACCTCTTCCTCGGCTCGGGCCTGTTTCCGCTGAAGGCGCTGGCGCGGCGCCAAAAGCCGGTCCGTATCGGCGTCGCCACCGATATCGGCGGCGGCTCCAGCTATTCGATGCTCAGGACGATGGACGAGGCCTATAAGATCCAGCAGTTGCTTGGCGAACGGCTGAACCCGCTGGAAAGCTATTACCTGATGACGCGCGGCAATGCCGAAGCGCTGTCGCTGACAGACCGGATCGGCACCATGGAACCTGGCACCGAAGCCGATCTCGTCGTGCTCGATGCGACGGCGACACCGGCCATGGCGCTGAAGATGGAGGTGGTGAAGACGCTGCCCGAGGAGCTATTCCTGCTGCAGACGATGGGCGACGACCGGGCGATTGCCGAGACCTATGTTGCAGGTGTGGCGCTGAAGGCGGGACTTCGATAACGCGCGCCGTTGCTCTCGAAATCGGTCCGTGAAAAGCTGCCTCACACGGCCAATTTCCCATAACACTGCCGCCAAATTCATGTTATGGCCGATGGCCGCATTCAGATGTGAAGGTTCAATTCATGGCCACCCCGCTCACCATCGCCGACCTGAAAAAACTCGCACAGCGCCGCGTGCCGAAGATGTTCTTCGACTATGCGGATTCGGGCGCCTGGACGGAATCGACCTACGCGGCGAATGAGAGCGATTTCAGTCAGATCAAGCTGCGCCAGCGGGTGATGGTCGACATGACCGACCGCACGCTGGCAACGACGATGGTTGGCCAGAAAGTGTCGATGCCGGTGGCTCTGGCGCCGACGGGCCTGACCGGCATGCAGCATGCCGACGGCGAGATGCTGGCGGCGCGCGCCGCCGAAGAATTCGGTGTTCCCTTCACGCTCTCGACGATGAGCATCTGCTCGATCGAGGATGTCGCTTCGGTGACGACCCGCCCCTTCTGGTTCCAGCTCTACGTGATGAGGGACAAGGATTTCGTCCTCAACCTCATCAACCGCGCCAAGGCGGCCAAATGCTCGGCGCTGGTGCTGACGGCCGATCTGCAGATTCTTGGCCAGCGCCACAAGGATCTGCGCAACGGCCTGTCGGCGCCGCCGAAATTCACGCCGAAGCATATCTGGCAGATGGCGACCCGGCCCTTCTGGTGCCTTGAGATGCTGCAGACCAAGCGCCGCACCTTCGGCAATATCGTCGGCCATGCGAAGAATGTTTCCGACCTCTCGTCCCTCTCTTCCTGGACGGCCGAACAGTTCGATCCGCGGCTGTCTTGGGCGGATGTCGCCTGGATCAAGGAACAATGGGGCGGCCCGCTGATCATCAAGGGCATACTCGATCCGGAGGATGCGAAGGCAGCCGCCGATACCGGCGCCGATGCGATCGTCGTCTCCAATCATGGCGGTCGGCAGCTTGACGGCGCCTCCTCCTCGATCAGCATGCTGCCGAAGATCGTCGACGCCGTCGGCGACCGTATCGAGGTCCATCTCGACGGCGGCATCCGCTCTGGCCAGGACGTGCTGAAGGCCGTGGCGCTCGGCGCCAAAGGCACCTATATCGGCCGCCCCTTCCTCTACGGCCTCGGCGCCATGGGCAAGGAAGGCGTGTCGCTGGCGCTCGGCATCATCCGCAAGGAGATGGACATCACCATGGCGCTCTGCGGCAAGCGCGACATCAACGACGTGAATTCGTCGATCATCGACGGACGGCAGTGAAGCTGCTGGTGAGTAGGTAGTTCAGAAAAGTCACGAATCCCGACTTTGGCGACATTCTTGTCGGCTTTGAAAAGTCACGGTTCGAAAGCTACTCGGTTACAGTAACATAGCGATCGCAATCCCAGTTACTCGAAAATGGTCAAGGACTCTGCCCTGCGACAGGGCTTCACTGTAAAGCCACTTCGTATTCGTCGCCGTCCTGCACCTTCTTCAGGAGCGCGACTCCTTCGTGTGACCACTTGCGAGCCATGCTCGACGCCTTGTTCCCGGTCTTGATCTTGCAGTGATACCGGTTGTCTGATGAACGAAGATCGATACCCTTCTCGTCCTTGATCCTGTTCAGGAGGTGGTTCGCTGCCTGCCAGTTCGGCAACCCGATCCGCTGAGACAACTGCGTCAGCGTGTAGGGGTGGGACTGGTTCGGATTGTCGACAACCGTGATGCCCAGGAGCTTCGGAAGAAAGTCCTTCTCGTTGGCGACGCGCTCAAGGACATCGTAGTCGACCTGCACCGACCCTGACGGTATGTCGTGTCGAATGAGCTTCATCGTTCGAGCCGCGAGAGCGCGGACGAGCTTGGGGTTAATCGACGTCAGCGCTGACTGGCTCTTCAGGGCCTTGAAGATCCAGTCGAAGTCGTTCGTGTGGATCGCACGGATCCGGAACTCTCGCCCCTCGACTGCGAAGATCGACTGATCCGGCGGATGCTTTTCCACGGCGTCCGGCCGCCAGATTATCTGGTAGACGTTGGGAATGAGGCCATTCTCGTCCGCAACGAGCTCGCCGATGTCCCGGAGGATCGCCTTCACGTTCGGATCGTTCAAGCCATAACCCACGATGAACACGGGATGCTCGGCGAAGTAGGTCAGCAGTTTTGCGGAGACGTATTTCTTCTTTTCCGCCCACTCGTCGTAGTCGCGTTTGGTGAGAACGATAGATTTGGGGTCGGACACGTCTCCGTGGATATGGAAGATCTCGCCGAAGCTGTTGGTGTTGTATCTCAGGATGGTCTGGCCACTGATCGGTTCGTAACCATCGAACACCTGCTCGAGAAAAAGATCGTAGTTGGTGGTGATGATGGCGTGCGGCTTAATGGCCGCCAGCGCTTCCAGTTCCTTCTGGATCGCAGCGTCATCGAGGTCAGCTATCGCCGGCGTGATCTGCGCCATATGCTGGCACGCCAGATGCTTCAGGAACGAGTCCTTGCTGACTTTTGAGTTAAAGAACTCTTCCGGGAACTCTCCCCGCGCTTCCTTCCAGGCCCACTCGAACACCATGTCTGACAGAACAGAGCCGATGGCAATGGGATCGTCGTCGTGCTTCTGTCGGAGGTACTCGTATGTGTCGGGGCCGTCGGGGATCCGGTTGAATATCGCCTTTAGAAGCTCATGCCAGTTAGGGGCGCCAAAATATCTCCTGGACAGCCCGGTGCCAACAAACAGGATCGGCTGACACTCAAACTCCAGCAGAAGATCGCGCACGGCAGCGTCCGCCTTCTGCCTGTAAGACAATTCCTGCTCCACGACTCACCTCCTGCCCAACACAGCGATTCGATATGAGCCGCCGCCGGAGTCAAGTAGTTGTCCACTGGAATTCCTGCCCGCGATCGTTGCGAGGCGCATGCCGCCGGAGTATCCACGGATAAGCACAGCCCACAGGATTCGCTTAGTGTCGTGGAGTAGTAGACTCGATCAGAAAGCGGCTTACTGGAGACATTCCGCAGCCCGCTATAAGGCCACCATTGATCAGACGGGCGCTCTGCCTCGGAGTGATTGGTGGCGCTACGAATACTGCCAAACACCCTACCTCATGCTTGCGAGCGACGAATATCTGGCACAGCGATGGATGGACCAATACAACATCAACGTCCGCTTGACGGCGGCGGGGCAGATCGCGCCGCGTGAGGACTTCGCCGATGAGAAGGGAATGTTCGGCCCCCTTTTCAGCCACCTTACGATGGAGTTCGGCACACGGGGCGGTGTTCCTGCCAAGCTTATCTCGGATGGCAACGAGATGATGGGCAAGTACTTCGCAAAAGGCGAACCCGCCGGTGTACGCCTGTTCCACGGTTTTCCTGAAACCCTGGACGGAGTGATCGTAAAGTTCGGACAACGAGAGCACATCGAGAAGATGCTCAGAAATGGGGAAGTTCGAGTAACTCCTTCGAGCTTCTATTCCCAGGCAAGTTTGTCGAAGGCGATGCACGACCTGGAGAGCGAGCGGCAGTTCCACCACCCGGCCTTCGATGCCGTCCGCGCTGGCAGGACGCGCGCAAAGACGACCACAGGCTTTGAGGGGCCGATCGAGGACGGTTTCATCAAGGAAACGGTGCGTTGCCCTGACTACGTCCTCTGGTGCGCTTGCCGTGACATCGACCGCCGAATGCCGGATGACTTCAACGCCGACGCGGCGCTCATTATCCGGCGGCCCGGTATCTTCGCGTCTCGGTTCGAGGCCGGGTTGAAGAAGTTGTGGCCACACGTGAAGATCAAACTCGGGCCGGTGCAGTACTACGACCCATGCTCGTTCGTTCACAGGAACGAGAGACCTGTCCACTTGAAGCATTTCCAGTTCGCCTATCAGCGTGAATGGCGGTTGTGCGCTTTCCCCACCGCAAGTGAGATGCCTGCGGCCGCTTTCAACATCGAACTGGGGACATTATCGGACATAGCCAAGATGGTGGTGCTGGCTGCGTGATGCATCTGTTCAGCGCAACACTCTAGCTTCTTCCTTGCACCCGAGCGTCTCACCATAGCTCAACTATGAGGAGACGATAAATGACACGAGAATTTCGCATGGACCCGCCGCTGTTCGAGAAGGCCCGCGGTTGGCTTGATGCCGATGGCGACCTGGTCGCCAGCACTGCTGATCGCTACGCAACGCCTTATGCGATCGATGATTGCGACACAAAAAGCGGCTATGGGTACAGCGCGGGCACCGTGGGAGAAAAAGGTATCCATTACTTCAACCTTGACGACGTAATCGCGCTCGGCTTCACGACACGTGAATATCAGGCCATGATGCATTACTGGAATTCTTCGACGGCAGATCACGTGCGAAGCGAACTCGAACTGACAGCGCTAATGTCTTCTTCATTCACGGGACACTTGAATGACGATGAACGGTTCACCTCGATGTATGACGTCCGCGACCGCGCCGAATACGCCGTCGGCAGCGAACTTTTCGGAGACAGGACGTACAGGCAGGAAATCCGCGAGGAGGAAATTCAATGGGCCGATCCGAAAGGCCGCAATGGACGCTTTCTAACCGCTTACGTTTTCGCCAAGACCGCTCCGACTACAGCCTGCCACGGCAAGTATCTGGCCGAAACAGGCATCATGAATTGGACCCTTCAGGATGTCCATGACTGGGGCTTCACTACAGACGAATACCTTTATTTGCTCCTTTTCGAGATCGCGTCCGATGGACGGGACCACCTACGCTCTGAAAAAGAACTCAACATCCTGTTCAAGGAAAGTGCTGGGGGGCGCCTCCGCGTTAACGGGATCAAGCGGCTGCTGGAGGCCCGGGAGGAGCACGAGTGGGCTGGCCCACGCGACTATAGATACCTCCATCCGGATACGCTCACGGAACAGTATCTTGATCTGTATCCAATCAATGATTGGGCGAATTCTCTTTAGCCGCTCTTCCGGCGTCGCCTCATCGCCCGTTCAAACCCGCTTACAACGACTGGCTCCCGGGTCAACCCCAAATCTTGGAGCCGCCCCGGGATATGTTCGACGACATACGCCCGGCCGAGCGCTCTGATTTTTGGAAGACGGAAGAATTCCCCGTTGTAAATTTCGGCCACAGCGCCGCAGAACCGCGAATGCGACATCGAGCTGAGAAGATCGATTGCCTTCGGCCCGTCGATCTGCTCGGCCAATCTCGTATCAAAACGCCTCAGGATTTCGGCAACCTCAGCTTCGTCGACGGATGCTGTCGCTTGCTCCACGTAGCTGACGATCCGGTCTACCAATCTCGTTCCCAGGCCCGCGTCCAGAAGAGCATCGACAACGTCCGCGTCACTCCAGAACCGGTCGATGATGCAGTCGAGCATCATTGGGAAATCCGTGGCGAGGCCCCTTTCAGTGGGCTCGGATGACACAGCGAGGACGACCTGTGCGGGGTGACGGCTAGCCTCCTTCGCGGGAAGCTTGTCGAGCGCCTGGTAAACCGCTGCGGCAAGCTGGTCGATCCTCATCAGAAACGCCGGTTCCAGCTCTTTCAGGAAGGCCGGCCACACACTGATCAGACTTAACAAGTAACCGTGGCCTTCCGGATTCAAGGTGCGTGATTTCCGCCTCTCAAAGACTGATTTTACAATCCGGGCGGACCAGATCGTTGTCTCTTCCGCATCCTTCAGGAGAAGAAGTCCGCATAGGAAGTTCTCAGCGTTCGTGGCCGCGGTATTCATCGCCTCGACCCCGCCGACAAGTTCGGCATCCTTCTTGCTCCCAGGCATCTCCGCGGCATCGACCAACTGGTCGAGAAGACGCTTGTAGCCTGTCGGATCAATTGCCTTCACTTCGCTTTCGACGACAGAACAAACGCCGTCGATGGTGATGTCCGGGAAGTAATCTGGTCTACTCAGATGCTTGATGAGGAGCGGAATAGCAACGCCAGGATGAGGTTTTTGCGGGCCAAGGAAGTGATCTATCGACAGGCGTAGCATAACCTCTGCTTCGTCCTGCGATGCCTCCCTCCCTGATGAGTGTGCGAGATCATTTCTGGTCCTCGCGAGGTTGTTTATGAATCCGTCCTGCTGCCGGCTGAAGTACCCGTTGTCCTTGAAATAGGAGACGGCTCTTCCTTCGTAGCCTCCCCTCGATTTTTCGAGAGCAACGACGTCCTCTTCGGCTTTCACAGCTCCAGCCATGCCTAGTTTGACGAATTCGGAAAGCTCATGACGCAGCTTTGCCATGACGGCGTTGTGGACCATGATTATCGAGGCTCGGTAGGCTTCCGCGTGATAGCAGCGGATGGCTTCCGCGAAATATCTGCCAACATCCTCATGTTCAAGCTTCCCGGGGAGATCGTCGATGGCGTCAGGTTCTGTCATGGTGCAACTCAAGGATCCGTCTCCTCCTTGTCGCATCCATTCCTTGTCAGTTGGTTAGCGTTACAACAATCGCACAAGAAACCAGGTGATTGCATAATTCCGGACAATTGCCCGCAGCCTCACCGAATAGTCGCTTCCTGCGTTCGCGTTCGCGACCGAACCTGTGAGCAATTCAATCCTATGGGCCATGCCGCCTCGCGGTGGCACGCAGAGCGGTGTAGAAGAGTTATGGGGTGAGGCTGTTAGATGAATTTCCACGAATATGAAAGTTTACATTTCGTCCGCTATCAGCGCTTCGCGGAAGTCGTCCGCGCCATCCTTGAACGCGCAATAGCCGCCACCGGCAATCTGCCACCGCCCCAGTCAATTCAGGCTCGCGCGAAGACGCCCGCCAGTCTTCGCAAGCGGCTGGAAGAGGCAAGGAATCTCGATGCCGACGTTGCCGCCGTCCGACGCGATCTGGCTGGTGTGCGTCTCATCTTCTACACGAACAACGATGTCGACCGATTCCTGAACTCGAGCATCGTGTTCGACAACTTCAATGTCGATCGCAATGCGACGAAAGTCCACCATCCCATCCAGGAGAACGGTGAAATCCGATATCAGGCGATCCACTATACCGTTTCCCTTAATGATGCGCGCGAAGCCCTTCCGGAATATCAGGAGTTCGCGGGGCTGAGGTGCGAAATACAGATCCAAACGATCCTGATCCACGCTTGGGCGGAGACCTCGCACGACATCATCTACAAGGTCGACGACCGACAAGGGTTCGGCAACGAGGCGTTGGCGCAGATCAGGAAGCGCTTTGATCGGATAATGGACAAGTATCTCATGCCCGCGGGCTATGCGTTTCAGCGCGTCCAGCAGGACTACGAACGCCTTGTCGCAGGCAAGCAGCTCTTCGACCAGGATTTGCTCGAATCCTTGAGGAACGCTGGCGACAACAACGAGCGTTACGACCTCGTCGCGTCGTTGGCTGACGATCTCCTGCCCCTCTACGACGACGTGCCCTCAATCTTTCCGGAGGTTCTTGAGGTCCTGGTTGAAGTCGTGACGAAGGCAAGGACGACGCCTGTGAGGTCGATAGAGACCCCGTTTTCAACGTACAGCGGTTACGAGGCGACCGACGTCATCGAGAAGGCGGTGGAGATTGTCGATCGGTTTCGTTACGCAGCGATAGAAGATGCCTTTGTGGCTCTGCAGCAGATGTTTGCAGGAGAGACCGAGGAAAGAATTCGGCAGAGGATCGTCGACGCAGTGGGCCACCTTTCACAGTATAACCTTAAGACATGGGCGCAGGTCGGGCCTGGTGTCCAGCAGCGGCTTGCGGCGGTCATCCAAGAGCAGAAACATGTTTCTGTGGAGGTTCGTCCGCTGGTCATCGAGACGTGGAAGCATATCCTCGATGCCGAGGCAAGGGGCAATACCTGGTCTGCGGATTCTGTTTCCCTCGAGTTCGGAGAGGTTCCGATTGCTTCCGTGCAGGAACTCAGACAGACCGCCATTGAGGCCCTCTTCAAGTTGTTCGAGAATGCCGTAGACGACCGGGAGCGGCGCAACATCTTTCACGCCCTCGACAACGCCACGCGAACTGCGAACCGAGGTCGGACTTCCAACGAATTCCTGCGACAGACCCTCGTCGACCATAGGCGGATCGTGGAGTTCCTTTCCGTAAAGGCGCCCTCCATCTCCTACGAGCTCTGTGAGACAATCGAACATTCGGCCCTGTACGACTACTACCGCGTTGGCCAGCTCCTGGGCGCCAGGGGCGCCGAGATGGGATGTCAAGATGAGGCTGCCGAACTCGCGAAGGCGATCCTTGTCATGCGGGATCGCTTCAACGAAGACACCACGTATTTCCGATATAAGATCCTTGTGGGATTCGAGGGTGCGATGCCCTGGCAGTGGGAGGACCGGGACTTCAAGGCCGAGAAGGTGGGGAAATACCGGGATGAGCAGAGCGCTGCAATGCTTGACGAGGTCAGCGACGACAACCGTTCCGAGTGGCTCAGCTTCCTCGAACGGTGCGCGGCGACAAGGTCTGACGATCTGGCGACGTTTCCGAAGCTCGGTCAGTTTATTGTCAAGCTGTCGGAGCGATATCCGGCAATCGCCGAGTTTATGCTCGAGAACGGCAACGACGATCTGCTCCGCTTCCTGCCAGGCTTTCTAAATGGGCTCTATCAATGCAAGGACCACACGATCTACAGGAACATGTTGACGCAGTTCCTGTCCAGGGCCGGTCACCTGGCATCGATCGCTCTGCACTGGCGCGGCTCCAACCCGGATGATCCCGAAACCTTAAGGGAACTGCTGCGACGTTCGCTCGAAGAGGACGACCGGCAGGCGATTGCAGAATGTGCGGTATTCGTGATGCGCAGCTTTCCGGACAAAGTCCCCCCGCACGACGAATTGTTCCGCCCTTCGCTCCGCCACTTGATCGCCGCCGAGGATCCCAACTGGATCCGACTCGCCTTTCTCCCCGAGAAGACGGCGTTCTTCGACAACCTCAATGAGATCGACGCCGGCCTCATCCTCGACAGTCTGGTGGAACTGCCGGCGCTTTCCTACGACGCGGAGCAGCTTCTTTCATACGTAGCAGAAGGGCACCTTGGCCTGGTCTGGGACTTCCTCGGCCGACGTTTCGAACATCCAAGGGAGGAGAGCGATGAGCTTCGCTACGAGGCCGTGCCTCACCATTTGCAGCTTCTCAACTCGCGGCTTTCCTCAGACGTGGGGCTGGCGATACAAAAGCTACGTACGTGGTTCAACAAGGATCCCGCGCTTTTCCGATATCGAGGAGGAAGACTTCTTGCGGAGATCTTCCGGCTGTTTTCCGTCGAGGTTGCGAACGCCCTGCTCGCTCAGATCGGAGCCGGAACGGTGGACGACGCGAAGTTCATCCTGGGCGTCATGCAGAATTTCCACGGTGAACCAGCGACCCACCCTGTCTTGAAGGCACTGCTTCGGAAATTCCCGGACAATGAGCAGGTCAGGCTTGGTGTCGCAGGGAGCATCGAGAACACGGGCGTGGTCCATGGAGAGTTCGGCTTCGTCGATAGCTTGCGCGAAAAGAAGAAGTTGATTGAGCCTTGGCTCGATGACGGGGATGCCGTCGTTGCAGAATTTGCCCGAGGGCAGATTGCTAAGATCGACCGGGACATCCTTGCGGAAAAGCGAAGAGCCGACGCCAGCAGTGCCATACGTCGACTGGAATTCGATGAAGACGGCGACCATCAAAGTTGACTGCTGCGGACCTGACTTCGCTCCAATGCGCAGGCCGAACGGCCATCTCCCGCTTGACGACTCCGAATGACCGCTGTTGCGTTAAGCGCTTTCGCTGAGTGGACAGTCGCTCAGCTAGGCTGGTTCACGAGGCCGTCACTTCAACGGGAAGCTGCCCGGATATCTGCTCGATGACCGCATTCGCCATGGCAGAGTACTGCGTACTCCTATCTGCTTCGTTGCCAACGAGATCGAGGTAGAGCGCGCGCCTTGTAGGCATCGGCAGATCGGTTCGCAAGATCTGCTCGACGATCCCCATCAGCGCCTGCAGACGCTCGCGACGCCGTTCACTTAGATCGCCACGATTCAGATCGAAGATAGACCGTGTGCTGGATCCTGGAACGGTTCCCTTTGAGAACACGAGAGGGCCGACAAACATCAGATGGTCGGCCGGATCGATGACATACGGGTCGATGATATGCTCAGCGTTCGGATCGAGATTCGACTTCCTCTGATTGCAGATCTCGCAGGCAAGGGTCAGATTATCCCATTCCACGGTAAGTTCGGGCCGCAGAGATTTCGGCACAACATGCTCAACGTCACCATGATGGATGTGAAGCAACTTGCTCTCGCAATATGCACACTTGCCATTTGTCTCTTCTACGAGAGCAGCCTTGATGTCGGCATGACGATAACGCGTCTTTTCCGCATTTGTGAGCTCTTCACCCGCATTGAGCTTGGTTACGATCGTGGCAGTCCACTGCTCACCGTTTGTGACGAGCACTTGCGGCTCGGGCAGTTTTTCCAGCTTGATCATTGGTTTTGAGCTATCTGCCGCAGCGCATCCGGGTAGTATTCGCCGAGACCACGGTCATCAAGCGCTTGCCTCAGGCTCGCAATGGCTGGCGCATCCATCGCTTCTATCGAATAGTGGTCGGTGACGTCCTTCAATTCCTGCTCCGCCCAGTCCGGGAGGGTCACGGGCACGCCGAGAACATCGCGAAGGATCTCGCTAGCAGTCGCGGCCTTGTTGTTGCGATCCAATTTGATGGAAGTCACTCGCTTGGCGGCCTCGCCTTCATCCGACACCGGGCCATGCTGCAGCACGTACACGAACGAATCTTTCACCGACGAAACCATGAACGGGCTGTGCGTTGCCACGACGAATTGCGTTTTGGGAAAGGCCTTCAGCAAATTCGACAGAAGCGTGCGCTGCATGGATGGATGCAAATGGTTCTCTGGCTCATCGATCACGACCACGAATTCTTGCTTATCGCTGCCGAACAGGAATATCTGCCAGGCGATGTCGATTATCGACATCAGGCCGCCGGACGCAGCATCAATAACGAAGTCCCCGCTGTCCGTTACGAGGACTACGTCTGGAATCCTGACACTGATATCGCGGAAACCGATGCTTTTGGGCAGGACGGCCCGAAGTACGTCCTTGAAACCTAGCAAGAGGCCCTCGAGCCTCGGGTTCGGCTGCACATATTCGTTCCCAGGGCCGAACATGGCGACCGAAATGATCGCTTCCTTCATGCGGTACGTTGGTGAGAACTGGGTGTAGGAGTTGTTGTATCGGTTGAATATCTCGTTCTTGTAGCTCTCGTATGCCTGGTTGGCGCCAATGCCGGATGTTGGAATATTTTGGACTTGCTGATAGGTTGGCATTGGGCGATGCGAGCTTATGTTCAGCCCAATGACGCTGCTTATGCTCTCAATAGAAATCGAATATTGGATCCCACCCTCGACAGGCACAGTTAGACGCGAAGGACCAGCCTTGGAATAAGAAAGCGAACCTATCAGGGCCTGGGATGAGGCGTCGCGTTTCCAGGAAAACAGGCCTGACAGGTAGCTAAGCCCCCCTCCACTGCTCGTGGTCGGCGTTCCCAGCATCCATGAGGGCCATCCGAAATGTTGGGCCAACAAACGAAGGATCGTGCTCTTGCCCGCACCGTTGGTTCCGGTGATCACTGTCAGGCGGGGATGAAAATCGATCTCGACGAAAGCAAACTGTCGCCACCCCTCGATCGTGAGTTTGCTGAAAGTATTGCTATCCATGTCTACCGAACCAAGTGCTCTTAATGCCGTAATTACAATTTCCGGGTGCGCCGCGCTTCGGGGCACGTTAGTTTCTTCTTTGGTCGAGAGCAACCGTACTTTAAACAGATCCCACAACCGGATGTTAGGGATTCGGCGCTAACCAACGTTTGAATACTTGGGAGGCCGGACGTGGATGGACAACGACTGCGTGACTACTGGAGTTCGGAAATCGAAGCTCTGCTCGCGGCCTACAGGCAATTCGAAACCCTTGTTCCTAATAGGACGACAGGTGGATCGGCACACAAAGGCGAGGACGGGCGTTTCGTGGAGGATCTTTTACGGTCCTACCTCCGGAAGAACCTTCCAAAGGATTTAGAGGTTCTGACTGGCTTCATCCTTCGCCCAGCGGTTAAGACGGGCACCAGTGGCCGTCAGCGGGCGAGCACCAAGGATGATCACTCAACACAGCTCGACATCCTTGTGTACGATACAGCGAACTATCCGGTCTTCCAGCGGTTCGGCGACAGTGCCATCGTGCCCCCCGAGGGGGTGATCGCCGTCGTCTCGGTGAAGAAGACCCTGAACGACAACGACGTCGAAAACGAGTGTCGGGTCCTTCACAAGGCGTCTGAACTTTGCCGTTCCGATGCCCCGCTTGCTGAACAAAGGACCAGGGGGCCTTTTCTGGCACTCGTGGGTCCAAATTCGGCAATCAACAAGACAGGAAAGCTGAAAACGCCGGACTGGATCTTCGGCAAAATGAAGGCCGCCTACCCGTCTGATGTCAAATTTGACGATCTTGTAGGTCTAGTCAGCAACCTCTCGGAGTGGTCAATATTCAAGCCCCGCCCCGAGAATGTATCACAAGCCGGGTATCTTCATTTCACCCACGGTCCGAATGGGAAGCATCTTGGATTCCAGTTCCTCATAACCGGTATCCTCTCGGTCTATTACGATGCGAGCCGACGCCAATTGCAACGACCCGGATTCACGGCATTTTCGACAAGCAAACCTAACAAGAAACTTGGAAGCATCCCCTATCTCGGACTGAGATGAAGGATTCCTGCACCGAGGGATTGGCACCCGCGGGCATGTCGTAGAACTTTCTCAAGGATCCCGGGACACAAAAAGCGAGACCTGCGCTCCCGGATCATCGCCAAGCTTTTAGGATCCTCAGATCCTGCGGAGCCTTGTTACGAATGCAAACAGTCGGCCCGAGGCAATTGCCAGGCAGGATGATCGGACGCAATCACCTTGAAGAACATAGTGCGCGGGTTAGCGCTGAACGACTGGTCTGCCCGCGGAAGGGAACGGTTTCATACACCAATCGATCGCATTTGAACGAATCCTGTTCCGGGACGGAAAGACTTCAGCCGTTATGCATCCGTCGTGATTGCATAATCGGGGTCAAGGAATGAATTCGAAGGCAGAGGCATTATCGGCGGCAAAGCGACGGATTATCGAGCTGCAGAAGCAGATGGCGGCACGGATCCTCGACATGGCTGCGGAAGTCGAAAAGCTCGCCAAGGAGACTACGGAACGCGAAGCTCGCGAATTCCTCCGCGTCGCCTGCAACATGCCGGCCTCCGATTTATCGACCTACATCCGCTTCAGCGGCACGTTACGTGGCCGGGAGGAGCTTCTCCAGAAACACCGGATTTCGTTCCCGGTGCTGAAGGCGCTGGTCGGAACTGACGAGGAGACAAGGTCGGAAGTACTCGAGAGAATGGAAATCGGCGCGAGGATCGATCTCAAGGGTATTTCGACCATTCGGACGCGTCTGCGCGAGGCGAAGCTGACCCCTGAGGAGGTGATGGCCGAGCACGGCAGCAAGGTCTCGGCCGCGGCAGTGCGCAAGCGAGTTCAGGCTTCCTCCGTCGCCTTCCTCGATCGACTCCATTCCTTCGTCTCAGCCATCATCGACATCCGAGACTCTGCCGAACTCGGGGCCAAGGACGTCCGGCACGAGGCCGGCCAACTGCGGACAGGGTTCGAAGATCTGTTCGGCCTGGATCATCGCGCTCCTGAGGAACTTAAACCGCGTTCGGCCGCATACGAGCTTTCGGTGGCGTATCGCGCCTTGATGCACCTCGAGGACGGCACCCTGCCCCTTGCCGGCGGCGTCGGCGAGACTGATCCCGGCCGGGCGCATCCATGGCTGCAGTCACTCAATGCTCTGACCGGGAGAGCGTTGCCGGGGCACAAAGAGGATAAGGCGAGCATTCGAGAATTACCTCCGGCTCACGAGCGCCCGACGGTCGTCGAGATCTGCGCGGGCGCCGGCGGGATGTCCATAGGTCTTGAGCGGGCTGGCTTCGAACACATCGCGCTCATCGAGTACGACAAGCATGCCGCCGCCACGCTCCGCCGGAACCGCCCTGACTGGACAGTCATCAAGGAGGATCTCCGGAAGATGGATTTCAGGCTTTACCGCCAGTTTGATATCGACTTGGTGAGTGGGGGCCCGCCATGCCAGCCTTACTCTTCCGATGGCTATGGCCTCGGCAGGGACGACCCGCGTGACCTGCTTCCGGAATGCGTTCGAATCGTCGATGAAATCAGACCGAAGATGTTTCTGTTCGAGAACGTCGATGGCTTGCTTCAGGCACGTCACTCGGATCATGTCGCCGACGTCCTCCGCGGGTTCATGCGCGCTGGTTACGAGGTCGACATTCATCGCATCCAAGCTGAAGACTATGGGCTGGCTCAGGAGCGAAGCCGCGTCCTGATCATCGGATTCCGCAGAGATCTTGCGTACGCCTTCCGGATGCCGCCGACATTCCCGCAGCGACGCACCAATCTCGGGGACGTCCTCGTCGACCTCATGGCGGCGAACGGCTGGGAAGGCGCTTACCAATGGGCGCGAGAGCGTCGGGAGAGCAACGCAATCGCATCCACCATCGTAACGCGCCGCGGGAAGCCGCGCGCCAAAGAGGCAGCTCGCTGGGGCTCCAAGGGCGTCGATATCGCAGGCCTGCCGGAAACGGCCCCCACCAGGGAGCAGGCAGCGAGACCGGGCTTCATGCCCGCACTGACGGCGAGGATGCGTGCCCGGCTTCAGGACTTCCCGGACGAGTGGGAATTCGTCGGGGGCAAGCAAGCGACGGCTGACCAGATTGGCAACGCGGTGCCGCCGCGCATGGCGGCGGCGATTGGTCTTGCGATCCACGGGGCGCTCAAGGGCGTGAGTTGGGACATTGAAGCGATGCTCTGGCCAGAGAAAAACAGCAGGAGATCGGTATCAGCGCCGGCGCTCCAATCGGATTATATTGCCGCTGAAACGGGTCTCACGGCAGACGTTGGTGCGAACGCGGTTGAGGCATAGCAAGCCAATATGGCGCAATTCGACAAAACCCGACACGGAGAAGATTAATGTCGGACGCGACCGATCCGAATTCCATTATTCACCGCCCCTGGCGCGGAGATTTGTATCGCAAGGGCGTCGAAGGCCGACGCGTGATGATCGTCGGGAATTCTCACTGGTTGAGTAAAGACGAGCCGGACGACGACAAGGTCACAGAAGACGTTCTGGGAAAAGTCATCTCGGGAGAGTACGACATCGCATTCTTCAATCACATCCGTGATTACTTCGGTTTTGCAGAGCATGGCGACTTCTGGCGTCGAGTCGTTTTCCTGAATTACGCGCCTTGGGCTATCGGAGAAGGTGACGATCGGTACGCCCATCTGAGCGGAGCAATGATACCACCCGCCAAAAAACGGCTCGTAAAGGTGGTTGCTGAACATGCACCCGACGTCGTCTTCGTGTTCAGCAAGAAGATCCAATGGGCGTTGCCGGAGATGAACTTTCAAGACGTCGATCTGCCCCTCCCCGGTGCACGCGGTGGAGTGCTCTCATCGGATGCCTCCGCCCGCATTTTCCTTCTGCGGCACACACAGGGCGCGCCGAAAAGGAAGATGATCGAGACGGTGGCCGCAATTTTGCGTAACCGGTGTTCCGGCCCCACGTTGTCGTGAGCGCCCGATCTGTGATCGGCTTTCCATGGATAAACAATGGGAGTTTCTCCATGGAGACTACATTGGAGGCTCTCACGACCAGGAAGTCTGGACGTGAGGTTCACCAGCACTGGCCGGATTACGTCAAGGCCCAGATTGTTTCGGAGAGCCTTCGTCCCGGTGCAATGGTGAATGAGGTCGCAGAGCGGCATGGCTTGAAGCCGAACCGCCTGTCCACTTGCGAACAATGGTGCGGCAGGGCAAGCTGGTTCTGCCCGCACCCGAGGACGCGGTGGAGTTCGCAGCGGTTATCGTCGATCCACATGTCGCGGAGCTGCAGAGAAAAAAAACCAGTCGACCCGAGATCGTTGTAGGCGTTGTCACCATCCGGCTGGAAGAAGGTGCATCAGCCTCCCGGATCGCCGCCGTCGCACGTGCCTGCGCGGTTCCGGCATGATCCTTCCGTCCAACCGTGTACGGATTATGGTCGCGACAAAGCCCGTCGACTTCCGCAAGGGCCACGATGGCCTGGCGGCACTGGTCAAGAACGAGCTGCGCAAAGACCCGTTCACGGGAACGGTCTTCGTATTCCGGTCGCGTAAAGCAGATCGATTGAAGTTGATCTACTGGGACGGCAGCGGTCTGGTGATGGCCTAACCCGAATCTCTCAAAGTAAGGGGTGCATCGGGGCTGCGAATCTGAGAAACTGCTTTTGCTACAAAGGCTTACCAGATTCGTTAAGGAGGCCCCG
>Ga0207426_1000345_pt1 | contig 85840 bp, 75 predicted proteins | sample AraplaMF_Cvi_mMS_FD_184265 | JGI IMG/M metagenome (GOLD analysis project Ga0207426, IMG submission 184265) | Arabidopsis root microbial communities from the University of North Carolina, USA - plate scrape MF_Cvi_mMS (SPAdes) (version 2) | ecosystem: Host-associated > Plants > Roots > Endosphere...
TTGTTGAATTTTTTAAAAGATACATACTTAGCCTGGCGAAAAACATATAATCCTGATTTTAGTTCGGCATAAGTGGGGAGATACCACGGGGTTTTTATGGTAAAAAATCAGCTGTAACTATTTACCTGAAAGGGTTACAGCTGATTGGTCAATATTTTGCCCGGACAGTAATGATAAAATAAGTTTAATCCTGAGTAAGACAAAATCCGTTATATTGAGAGAACAAACACCCTATTCTCTCATTCCCAAAATAATGATATGAACTCAATAACCATTACGGTATACCTCCAGGCCCTGGGAGGTAAATTTCTTGGCCCAAATGCCTTCAGCACCGCTGATGAGCCGATTGCCGTTTCGTTTATCTGCGGCAGCATCGATGTCAACCTGCCCTATGCGGCAAGTAGCAGCGATGACGGCAACATTGATTCCTGCTTTAGTAACAGTATCCCCTATACGTTACCTATTCTTACACTGGATAGCAATACATACACCGAGAATTTCCTGACAACAGGCAGCAATACTATCGCAGGCACAGTGACGGTTCCGGCCAGTGCAGTTACCCCTTTCATGAATGCAGCAATTATTGCTGTTATTCCACGGCCAACAGGTATTCCCTTAAAAATTGTACAAAATGTAGTGCTCACTACGGGGCAGCCGGACTATACATTTACGATGCCGGTTCCTGGCTTACTGCTGGAACCTGGTACCGATACACAACCGGCAGATACCATTTCGGTGCTGGTGAAAATGATGTGCGGTTGCAAGGTCACCGTGAACACCACCAAAAGTTTCTGGGCGCCGGACGATTTCGAAGTAATGGCTTATCTCAGCTACAGCGATGGCAGTGTGATATCCTACCCTATGCGTTTTGATACTGTAAGTAATGATTCTACATTTATTGCAGTAGTTAACGATAATTCCTATACGGAAATTTACTTTACGGCGCAACAACGCAGCACCGGCAATTACGGCTACCTGAACATACAACCTTCCTGAATACAAAAGGGCTGCCCCTGTGAGAGACAGCCCTTTTTGATTCATCACTTATCTACCTACTTAACTTTTACATTTACGGCAGCCGCATCATCTCTGACTTCTTCACTGGCAGTGGCTACCAGTACATCGCCTGCATTCAGCTCCCCGAATATTTCTGTCTTGCCTTTTTCACTTTGTCCTGTTGTTACCGGCACCCACTTTGTTTTTTTATCCGCTACTTTTATGACGAATACGCCTTTGGTAGAATTCAGTATAGCGCCGGACGGCACCACGAAGCTGCTGCCATTGCCATTCAGCGGAATAGCTACTTCTGCCACCATACCAGGCAATAAGGTTTTATCATTATTGGCCACATCTATTTCTATATGCTGGGAACGGAGTTTACGATCCAGCGCACCGGCGAGGCGGATTACTTTTCCTTTAAACTGTTTTTCTGCCAGCGATCTTATGGTAAAATTCACTTCGCTCTGGTTGTTCAGGTAACTGGTGTAAGCTTCCGGAACGCTCACTACCAATCTCAGTTTCTTTTGTTCCTGCAGGGTGAAGATAGGCATTTCAGAGCCTTTCCCGGAAGGACCTACATAGGCGCCGGCGCTTACATTACGCGCGGTGATCACGCCGCTGAATGGTGCGCGGATCTCGAGGTAGTTGCGGTTATCGCCCACTTCCCGGTGTGCGGCTTTGGCAGCATCAAGCTGCGCGAGATCTGATTTCTGACGGGCATAAGCCACGTCCAGGTCGTTCTGTGAAATGGTGCCGGGTGTTTTACTCGTTTCCAGTAAGCGGTCGTAAGTGGCTTTGCTGGAAAGATAGATCGCTTCCTGCGATTTAAGTCTCGATTCGGCGCCGGACAGCTGTGAATTAATTTCGGGCGCTTCCATGCTGCAAAGCAGCTGACCGGTAGTTACTTCACTGCCTACATCCACATTCATTTTCTTTATAAAGCTGCTCACTTTGGCGTAGAGATCTACCTGCTGGAAAGCGATCAGCTCTCCCGGTATTTGTATAGCGGAAGAAACACTGCCTTTTTCCAGGGAGAAAACCTCCAGTGCCGGTGCTGCTGCTTCGGGTGCGGATGCTTCTTTTCCTTCTTTGGCGCCAGAAGTGCTGCAACTATACAGTCCTGCGCTGATGACCATTGCTGATAATAAAGGAAATGTTATACGGAAACCGCTGTTCATAAAATATATTTTAATAGAAATTAGATGATTGTTATTATGCTGATGCTTTTTCGTCTGACGGTATATAGTAATCACTTTCTTCATCTCTGGGATGCAATGACACGCTGCGGGTACCTGCTTTAGCCCGTCCCCAGGCGAAAGCCAGCGGGAGGATAAACAGGGCTGCGAAAGTAGAAGCGATCAAACCACCTATTACCGCTCTTCCCAAAGGAGAAGACTGATCCCCCGCTTCGCCCAAACCGCTCGCCATTGGTATCATACCTACCACCATGGCCAGGGCTGTCATTACAATAGGACGTAAACGCAGTGCAGCCGCCTCTGTGGCCGACAACAATGCATCGCCATTATGTTTTCTCAGCTGCTCTGCATTTGTAATCAGTAACACCGCGTTGGAAATTGATACGCCCACCGACATGATCATACCCATGTATGATTGCAGGTTGAGGGTAGACCGGCACATGATCAGTAATGCCAGGGAGCCCAGTAAAACAGCCGGTACCGTAGCCAGTACAATCGCAGATACCTTGAACGACTGGAAGTTTGCTGCCAGCATCAGGAAAATCACTACAATTGCTACGATCAATCCACTCTGCAAACTGTCGAGCGTATCGGTGAGCGTATTGCTCAAACCGATCATCTCTACATTAAGGCCACGTGGCAAGGGCCCGAGTGCGGCGATGGCTTTTCTTACGCCTGCGGAAGCCGTACCCAGGTCTTTGTTATTGAGGTTGGCCGTTACCGTCATGGTGGGCATGGCGCCAAGGTTATCTACTTCTCCGTAAGTAGTATCTGTCGACAAAGTAGCCACATCCGCCAGTAAAGGACGGGAGGCATTTTTCAGCAGCGGTATTTCACCCATCTGCTCTTTGCTGTTCATTTTACTTTCCGGTATCTGTACCTGTACGTTATAGCTCAGTCCTGCTTTTTCATCTACCCAAATGTTTTTCTCCGTGAGGCGGGAGGAAGAGGTAGACGCAATCAGTGAACGGGATACATCGCTTACGTCTACACCCAGCTGCGCTGCGCGGATACGGTCTATATTTACGCTGATAGCAGGGTACTTAATAGATTGCCCGATCTGTACATCCCGCAGGTACGGCACCTGCTTCAACTGATCTACGAGTCGTTGTGCATATTGTTCGCTCAGTTTCCTGTCACGGCCGGCAAACCGCACCTCTATGGGTGTTGGTGAGCCCTGGCTCAGGATTTTATCTGTCAGCTCTATCGGTTCAAAAGAAAGACTCATTTGCGGATCTATCGTTTTTGCCTTCTCCCTGATCTTATCTTTCAGTTCCTCGAGATTGGTTTTATAATGCTCGTTGAGCGATACCTGTAGTACTGATTCGTGGGGTCCCGCCATCCACAGGAAGATGGGCGCCGTAGAAAACAGCTGGGGGTGCATCCCGATGTAAGCGGAAGTGATTGACACATTTTCTTTTCCCACAATCTGGTTGATGCCGTCCAGCAGTTTGATGGTTTGTTCTTCTGTGCGTTCAATACGTGTACCATCCGGTATGCGCATTCTTACCTGGAACTGGCTACCATTCACTTTGGGCAGCACATCGCGGCCGATGCCGGAAAGCAGCAACGCTACTATGCCGCAAACAATCACCAGGTAAGCCACCACGATGGGTTTGCGATAAGGCATCATTCTGCCGATGAACCGCAGGTAGCGGTTTCTTAATTTTTCAAAGCGGCTGATCTTGCCATCGTGGTTGCTATCGGACCGCTCTACCAATACCTTTTTCTGTTCCCAGGTATCATGTTCTCCGGTGCCGGCCAAACCTGATGCAGCAAATTCTTCTGCATCCGTCATATCGCTGCCATCTGCTTTTTTATGATGCTTCACCTTCATGACCCAGTTGGCCATGATAGGTACAAAGGTTTGTGCGAGGAAATAAGAAATGATCATGCTGAAGCCAATAGCCAGTGCCAGCGGCAGGAACAGCGAGCCGGGAATACCGCCCATGGTAAAGGCTGGCGCAAACACGGCGAGGATACAGAAGAGGATGAGCAGTTTCGGGAACGCAATCTCCTGGCAGGCATCCCAGATGGCCAGGGCCTTGGGTTTGCCCATATCGAGGTGCTGGTGAATATTTTCTATCGTCACGGTGCTCTCATCTACCAGGATGCCGATGGCTAGTGCCAGTCCGCTCAGCGTCATGATATTGATGGTTTGCCCGAACAGGCTGAGAAAAAGTACCGCAGAAATAATTGAAGTCGGAATAGTGAGGATCACGATCATGGCTCCACGCGGATCTCCCAGGAACAGCAGTACCATCAATCCTGTTAAGATAGCACCGATGGTTCCTTCTGTGAGCAAACTTTTTACGGAGTTGATCACATAGGTCGACTGGTCAAATTCATAGCTCAGCTTCACGTCTTCGGGTAGCTGTGCCTGTATTTTAGGCAATGATTTTTTCAAATATTGTACTACTTCCCAGGTAGAGGCATCCGCGCTTTTAGCGATGCTCAGGTATACAGAACGGCGGCCATTAACAAGCGCATAGCCCGCGGTAACGTCGGCGCCGTCTTCTACCGTGGCCACATCGCGCAGATAGAGATTTTGTACATCTCCCTTAAATAACGGTATATTTTCAAAATCCTTTACCGTGCGGATGGTGGTATTAGCGGGTGTGATATAATTGTTATTACCGATACGCACATTACCGGAAGGCGCGGTCTGGTTATTTAACCGCATGGCTTCCACCAGCTGATCGGCTGTCATATTGTGCTGACGGAGCAGCTCAGGATCGGCCTTGATCACCACGGTACGCATGTTACCACCAAAAGGTGTGGAACCTATCAGACCGGGAATGGATGTAAACGAAGAACGTACGTATACGTTCGCCATATCCAGCAATTCATTATTACTGCGTTTACTGCTGCTTAGCACCAGCTGTCCCACCGGCAAGGTGGAGGCATCAAAACGGATAATAAACGGCGGATTGGAACCCGGTGGAAAGATGGCCTGTATCCTGTTAGAGAAGGCGCTCACTTCCGCCGCTGCCTGCGCCATATTGGTACCCGGATAAAAGTTGATCTTCATCAGGGTAAGGCCCTGGATATTTTTTGTTTCAATACTTTTAACACCGTTTACGAACAGGAATATATTGATGTATTGTTTGGCGAAGAAAGACTCCATCTGCTTAGGGGTGTATCCTCCGAAAGGATGGGATACATAGATCACCGGCATATCGAGCTTTGGGAAGATATCGATCTTAATCGTGCTCACCGCTTTTATCCCAAAGAAAAACAGACCGGCAACCAGCACCAGGATAGTAATAGGTTTTTTTAATGCGAAACTGATTAAGTTCATAATAATGAAGTGTTGATAAATAAAGCCATCAATGGCGTCCGTTTAACGAAAGCGAATTACGCTAGTTCTCAAATATGCTGAAATCACCTGCTGCGGCGGCTTTGAGCAATAAAGCCTGCCAAACATTACTATAGGCGATGTCCCGGTCTGTTTCTGCTCTGATCAATGCATACAAGGCCTGTGTTACATCCACCAGGTTTGTCAACCCGTTCTTATACAACACCGACTTTTGCAGATACGCATCTGAAGCGGCTTTCACCTGTACCGGCACTTCGCGGTAGTTATCCAGCGCGTTCTTTATTTTAGTATCTGAAAGGTCCAGTTGCGCTTTTATTTGCTGGCCAGCCAGATCATATTCATATTGTAATCCTTTGCTCACGAGCTGTTGCGACTTCACCTGCCTGGAGATGCGGAAAGGCTGGGTAATATTCCAGGTTACACCTATGCCGAAGAGGTAGTTGGTGCGGGTAGGTTTTACGCCATCCCAGTAGTTATGCGTAAAATCAGTTTGATCGGTGGCATAGCCATAGCCAAAACCGGAGCCCCTGGTCTGTAATACACCTACCAGCGTAAAGGCCGGGTAGTAGAAGGTTTTAGCATATTTAGCCTGTTCATCGCTGAGGGCAATACGGCTTTTGTACCATTGCAGCAGCGGGTGATTTTCGGGGTTGAAAGTGGACGATGGTAAAGCCGGAATGCGGGCCATATAAGAGGTATCTACTACAAAGGGTTGCGGAGTTACGCCCATCAGCTGCGCCAGCTGATTGCCCTGTTCTGCTTCAAAATCCAGGGCTTTGGTGAGCGCAATTTTTGCACTGGAATATTCTGCATTGGCCTGTGAGGAATCCACACCGGCTATCAGTCCGTTCTTTACACGGGTAGCTACTACGCGACGGATAGTATCAGCGCGGTCAAGGTTTTCCCGGTAAGAGCGGGTCAGCTGCTGTGCTGCTACAAGATTTAAATAAGTGGCCGCCACTTTTATTTTGTGCTTAAAAATCTCCTGTTGCCAGTCTTTATCGTTCTGTGCGGCGGCCGCTAATGCTGTTTTAACTTTTTCCTTTGCCCTGCCGAAAGCGAAGAAATCCCAGTTAATATTTGTAAGATATAATGCGCCAAAAGAGGCGTTCCAGTTCTGATGATCGAGCGGTAACCCGGAAGAGGCTACACTAAGGCCTCCGAAGCCGTATAATGGGCCGTTCTGACCGTTAACGGTACCATAGTCCTGTTGTACCGCCACATTAAAATTTGGCAGGTAATCGCGTCGTGCCTGGGATACCTGTTCCCGGGAAGCCGCGGTATAGCTGGCTTTGGCTTTGATGGTACCATAGTTGGCTATGGCGGTATCAATGGCCTGTTTAAGGGTAAATACCTGTTGTCCTTTTGCACTGAACCCGGAAAGCACCGCTGCCAGCGCCAACAGGAAGTATTGTTTACTCCACATGAATCAATAGATTTTACGGTTGAAATATCCTGAATGATATTCAACCGCAAAATGACTGTATCATTTTGAAGGAACTTTGAAGGAAACTCAAAATTGATTTTTTTTTGTGGAGATGGTTAACTACGCCAGCAGCATTTCCTCTGTGGTCAAGGATCCTGTGCTATTTATCACAGATTGGTCATTCTTATAAAAATTTACATGAATGCGGTGCCAGCCATCTGCATAGGTATAATCTATAGCGAAATTGTTCACTTCGCAGATCTGTTTTACGATAGCCAAACCCAGGCCGATGCTGTCATTGCTCTGGTTGCTTTTTTTGAACCGCTGAAACAGCTCGCAGGTAGGACCTTGCGGAGGCAACCCGGTATTGCTGATACAAAATTCACGCGAGGTGAGCAGTACATTGATCTGTCCGCCATCGTGGTTATGACGGATGGCATTACTCAGCAGGTTGCTGATCAGCATTTCCGCCAGGGCCGGATGAATGGTTAATGGAATAGTTTTATCAAGACTGGTAGACAGATTGATTTCCCGCATGGCAATCCAATCTTCATACGTGGCAATCACATCTTTGGTTACCCGGCAGAACTTCAAACTTTCTGTTGCTTTAAATTCCTGGTTTTCCAGTTTCGTGAGCAGGATCAGCGAGCGGTTTATATGCGACAACTTTTCAATAGCATTCTGCATATCCCCTATCAGCGCGGCCTGCACGCCATCGATATTTGTTTCTGACAACAACTCTATTTTGCTGCGGATCACCGCCAGCGGTGTTTGCAGTTCGTGCGAAGCATTTTCGCTGAACTCTTTTACCGCGGCATAATCTTCCATCGCCTTATCCGTCATTTTGCTGAGAAAAACGTTCAGCTCTTTGAATTCGGTGGTACTGGTTTGCGGCAGTTGTATTTTATTTTTTTGCTTGAGATCGAAGCTGTGGATGGCTTTCATGGTACGCCGCAGCGGAGAAAAAATCTTTCCGGACAGCAGTCTTGCGGTAACCGCTACCGCCACAATCATCAGCAGCATCTTCCAAACCACGGTGCTTAGCATCCCCCTGAAAATTTCTTCTGACTTAATTACATAATTATAGGAAGAGATTTTATAATGCTGTGCGCCTACTTCATAGTAAGAGTCAACACTGATCCGGCATTCCTTACGGCCAAGGTCTTCCGCCACGTAATTATCTTTCACCACTGTTACCCGCTGATCCGGCAATGCGCCCGGCAACAGGCTGATGGCAATAGGCCTGCCATGGGTATAGCGGTCAGGTTTTTCGCCTGCCATTAACTGCTGGGCCACCCGGTCGTTCACCTCTTTCATGCGGGTTACTTCCGCTTCATCCAGGTGTTTTTTGATGTTATTACGGGAGATGAACATGGTCACCGGCGTGATCAGGAACACGATACCGATAAACCAGATTGTTATTTTGTTTATTAGCTTCATGTTTTGGATGTATTAAACTTATAGCCCAGGCCATATACCGTTTCTATGTAATCTATTCCTTCTACCGCACTGATCTTTTTCCGCAGATTTTTTACATGTTGGTAAACGAAATCAAAGTTAGCCAGGTTATCGGTATAATCACCCCAGAGATGTGCGGCGATGGACTGCCTGGAAAGTACCCGGTTCTTATTTACCACAAAATACAACAACAGGTCGAATTCCTTACGGGTCACATCCAGCAGGGCGTTGTTCACGGTAGCCTCTACTGTGTCGGTATTGAGCACTATTTCGTTGAAAACGACCAGGTTATTGCCCTCCAGCGTCTTACGCCGGTAGATGGCCCGGAGCCTTGCATGCAGCTCCGGCAGGTGGAAAGGCTTGGTTACATAGTCGTCTGCACCGCCTTCCAGGCCGTTTACCTTATCGTCGAGCGCATCTTTGGCAGAAATAATAAGAATGCCGCTGTTGATGTTCTCCTGCCGGATGTATTTCAGCAACTCCAGGCCGTTGCCATCCGGCAGCATAATATCCAGCAGGATACAGTCATACGTGAAAAGAGAAAGCTTTTCCCGGGCTACCTCGAAGGTATAGGCCAGTTCACAGATATACTTTTCACCATTGAGGTAATCGGAGATCCCGCTGGCCAGTTCCTTATTATCTTCTACAATCAATACTTTCATAAAAACATACCCGGGTGTAAGGTGGCATGTAAATTTATAGCAATTTTGAAGTTTGGGAACAACAGGGGCATAATAAAAAAATCCCCGTAGCGATTAGCCACGGGGACACATCCTCTTTATTTCCGGTTATCAGGAACCGAACACCTCTTTCAGCTTCTTATTCATGGCTTCATCATCTTCCCCACCGCCGCCATAGCGGCCTATGATCACACCATTAGGGTCAATGAGTATTTTAGTGGGCAATGAATGAATACCGTAATAATCGCTTACATCTTCGGGGTTAGGCAGTTTTTTTTCTCTTTTACCCCAATCCAGTCCGCGGAGTACATGACGCCAGATGCCAATACCATCCTGGCTAACAGCTTTTTTCCAGGCGTCATGATTGGAGTCATCGTCGGAAATACCGATGATTTCGAAGCCTTTGGCGCTGTATTTACCATACAGTTCTTTCAGGTGGGGATTGCCTTTGCGGCAGGGACCGCACCAGCTGGCCCAGAAATCGAGCATCACGTATTTACCTTTGAAATCGGCCAGGCTAAGGGTTTTACCATCAATATCGGTTTTGGTGAATTCGTGGGCAGGACTGCCGGGAGAACCGGCGCGGAGGCCATCGAGTTCCTTTTTGATTTCGATGCCGTCCATACTCTGTTGCATGGCGGGCGACATTTTTGCATAAAACGCGTCGCCTTCCTGCAGGGGCATGCCGCTAACACGGAAACGAAGCAACTGCGCCGATACATAGGAATTTGGATACCCGCTGATGAAAGCCTTGTCTATTTTCTCCATTTCATCGTAGTATGGCTCCATCTGGTCTTTTAGCTTTTCGAGCTTTGTTTTGTAGGTTTCCAGCGTTGCCTCCGGCTTTTTGGCTCTCACGGCAGCGATGTATTCCTTATTCATTTTATTGTACGTATCAGAAATGGGCTGTATTTTTTTCTGCACCGGCGCGCGGGCGGCGGTAAGTTTATCCTGGTCCTGTTGCACACCGGAACCTGTCAGCTTCGCGTCTTTCAGACGACCGGTAGCGGATGTCAGTTTCATCGGAGCCGACTCCATAAAGAAGCTGGTCAAATCGCCTTCCCCATACATGGCAGTTTTCCAATCGAGGTACATGCGTGCTTCCACGGGCTGCACCAGCTCACCATGGAAAGTAAATTTGCCGTTTTTAGACATCACGCTGTCTGTCCGGAATTTATCTCCTCCGGATGCATAAGCGAGGTATACGTAGCGGTTGGGCAGGCCTTTTATATCTCCCGCAAGGGTAAATGGCGCTTTTGTTTGTGCCTGTGCACCCAGCTGTAGCGCTATTAAGGGAAGAGCAATGAGGGTATATTTCATGCGATTATTTTTTTGTGAGATGATTATAAAATTTCCGCGAGTTTCTTTTCCAGTTCGTCGCCATGCAGATCTTTTGCGATGATCTTTCCGGAAGGATCGATCAGCAGGTTGCTGGGGATACTGCCGATATCATACTGTTTGGCAACGGCATTATTCCAGAATTTCAGGTCCGACACATGCGTCCAGGTGAGGCCATCCTGGTGGATAGCATTGAGCCATTTCTCTTTACCGTTGGGCTGATCCAGCGATACGCCCAGCACAGTGAAATTTTTGCTGCTGTATTTTTTGAACGCGGCCACTACATTCGGATTTTCATCCCTGCAGGGGTGGCACCAGCTGGCCCAGAAATCGACCAGCACATATTTACCCCGGAAATCCTTCAGGGAAACGGGTTTGCCGAGGGTGTCGTTCTGGGTAAAATCGAGCGCCATAGCACCGATACCGGTGAGCTTATTTACGCGGATGCTATGGGCCAATCGTTTTGCCGGACCGTTTTCTTTTGCGCTGGCCGACAGTTTATTGAAGATGCGTTCCTTTTCATCGAGGGTTGTTTCCACCAGGTGCGATAACAACGACGCGCTGATACCGGACCCGGGATGTTGAAGCACCCATTGTTTGGTGAGCTTTCCGCGTTCTTCCTCCATCTGTTTTATTTTCGGTTGCAGCGCAGCAAGACCAACAGAATCTTTCTCTGCGTACAATTTATTAGCCTGTTTGTAAAGGTCTGCCTGGCCTTTTAAACCAGGCGCCTGGTTCATCATGGCGGCATAGGCGTTATTATCTTTTACGAATTGCGGACCATCAAATACGGCGTCCTTAAATAGGGGACCATTACCTTTAATGGTGATGTTACCTTTATCGAGGTAATACAGGAACAAGTTATAATCACCATAGGATTTCCCGATCTGGATTATATAGAAGTCGGCTTCCCCGGGGGCAATATTTGTTTTGATGGTAAAGCCACCGGCCATGGTTTGCACGGAATCACGGCGGTCATTGTCGCCCTGTGAGCGCCAGTACACCCATTGACCTGCCGGCAGGTCTTTGATGGAAGCGGTGATGGTAGTATTTTGTTGTGCCTGTGCAGCGGCTGTACTGAGTGCCGCTGCCAGCAGTGCGATTGTTTTTTTCATGCCTGTTGGATGGATTATTTATTTTAATATTTCGGCGAGTTGAGTATGCAGTTTGGTACCTCTTAGCTCCTTCGCGATAATGATACCCTGGGGATCAATCAGGAATGAACAAGGTATTGCCTGTATGCCGTATTGCTGCGCCACCTCATTACGAAAGCCTTTCAGGTCGGATACCTGCATCCAGGGCATACCATCCTGTTTAATAGCTTCTTTCCATTTATCGGCTTTGTCGTCGAGTGATACGCCTACTACCGTGAAGTTTTTATCCTTGAATTTGTTGTAAGCCTTCAGCACATTCGGATTTTCAGCGCGACACGGGCCGCACCAGCTGGCCCAGAAGTCCAACAGGACATACTTGCCTTTGAAATCGGATAAGCGAACAGGCTTTCCATCTACATCTCCCTGGGTAAAATCTAGCATGGGCTGACCAATGGCGCTTTTTTTCAGGATGGCCAGCCGTGCTGCCAGTCGTTTACCGGTAGCGGTTTGCTGAGCAGCGGGCGTTAATAAACGGAAAAGACTATCCAGCGGTGCATACTCTCCCATCACTGCCATATCGGCCACCATGCTAACGCTGACGGCACTTTCAGGATGCGCAGCAATATATGCCTTGTTGCGGGATCTTCTTTGCAAGCGAAGGGCCTCCAATTCAGCCTCCAGTGCGGCCTGGGCGGTATCGTTATTTTTCACTTCCTCATATCGCCCATACAGTGCATCTTCCTGTTTGGTAATATCTGATATGGAGTTTTCATAAGCTTTCCAGGCATCCTGGGTAGTGGATCCGGTAATGACCAGCTGGTCAATGGAGTCTATATTTCCTTTGATCTGTACCGCGCTGTTTTCCATAAACAGATCGATATACCGGGTAGAAGTACCGATGTATATTTTCTGTGGCCCGGTGATGTTACCTGTCCAGGTAAACTTGCCATCTTTTACCGGCACTGTATCCGTTTTCGCGGAATCAGCTACGGGAACAGAAACAAAGACAACAGCGTCTTTCAGGCCCGTCAGTTCTGCCGTAATAGAAGCTGACGGCGCCTTGGGCTGATTACAGGCCGCCGCTAGCAATGCGGCGGTCAACATGGTTTTTGTGTGGATCTTCATACAATGTATTTAAAGTATTTATTATTGCTGATAACCTGGATTCTGTGCTCCAAAAGCCGGGTTGCGGATGAACTCATCGTGTGGTACCGGCAGAATATACCTGATTTTATCATTAGCGGTGGGACGCAGTTCCTGTACCAGCGATGATGGCAGGCGTAATAAAGCGATCCATTCCTGTCCGTCTTCTCCTACCAGGTTGCGGGAAATTTCCAGGTACAGTTGTTTCAGCATTGCATTTGTGGTGGTGGCGTTGTCTACTGCAGAAAAATCTGTAACCCCGGCATGTCCCATGATATTTTTCAGGATAACACGGGCATCGGCGAGACTGCCACCGGAACGTACGATGGCTTCTGCCTTCAGCAGGTATACCTCTGTTAAACGGAAAGCGTAAGCTGTTTCAGAAACGGTGGTGGCTTTTGTTCCTTCTTTAATATATTTCAGGAAGAAGTAAGTGCCTGGTTCATTTTCGTTAGCACTGCCTATCATCCACGACAGGCGGGGATCATTTTCCAGGAGATCTTTCAAGCCTGTTTTGGCTACGTACAGCGAGGAGGCACCTGGCCAGTACTGGCTGCTGACATTGTAATAATAGCTTTCCTGGTTTTGCTGCGGCCTGATGCCCAGGATCACTTCTGCACTGCCCAGTCCCTTTGTATAAAAGATGTCTTTCGTTTGCGGTTCCAACGTGTATTTGCTGTGCAGGATGATGCTGTCTGCCAGTGCGATCACCACCGGGTAATCCTGTGGCTGTGCGTGGCTCAGCAATACGCGCATTTTCAGCGCCATAGCAGCCCAACGGGTAGCGTTAAAGTTTGGCTTATCAGCAGGTCCGTTGGCAATGGCCTCATTTACATCGGCCAGGATGGAGACATAGCTATCCTTTACATTACTGCGTGATTTGGAAATATTTCCAACGGAAACAAATTCATCGCGCAATAAAACACCGTAGGGAGAACTCAGATCAAACCACTGCCCGAAATAGCTCAATAGTTTAAAATTCGCGTAGGCCCGCAGAAACTTTGCTTCCGCAAGGATCTCCTTTTTACGGTCACCGGTAAATGCGTTATCCTTCAGCTGGTTCACGCCTTTGATCACGCCATTGGCAGCGTTGATCACCGCGTAGGAAGAGGTCCAATAACTGCCGGCGAACAACCACGAATTGGCATATTGATTTTCCTCCGCCGGATCGGCGCCATAACCATAACCCAGGTAACCCGCAAACGCAGCCGGCGCTACTTCATGTTCCTGCCAGTCCGTTACGTTATTGCCGCCGTTTACATTGGCGAAACGATAATAAATACCGTTCAACGCAATTTCAGAGGTACGTTGATCCAGGATAGTGTTTCCATCAACTTTTGCATTTTCCGGCAGTTTCGCCAACTCCTTTTTGCAGGAAACACCGGCCAGTAATGCTACTCCGAGAATTGTATATATGATCCTTTTCATAATGCTTTTTTATAGGTTTAAAATCCGAAACGAATACCCACGTTAAACTGCTTAACGGTAGGGAATGTGCTCACATCGCTGTTGCCGTTAATAAGGCTGTAAGGGTTGTTGCTCACCTCCGGATCAGGCCCCGGGTATTTGGTAACGGTAAACAGGTTGGTAGCAGATGCATACATGGAAGCATCTCGAAGATGCAGTTTAGTGGCTGTTTTGACAGGTAACTGATAAGTAAGCGTAATGGATTTCAATTTTATGTAAGAAGCATCGTAGATGTCGTTGCTTGAGGTATAAGCCGTGCTGTTTTGTCCGAGGATGAGCCGGGGTCTGGTGGCGTTGGGATTCTCCGGTGTCCATCGGTCAAGTATCCTTGTACTTTTGTTCGTATACCCGGATATATATTTATTCTGCACATCTGCCTGGTAAAGTACTTCTCCGCCATAGGAGAAAGTAAGCAGGGTGGTCAGGCTAAAATTCTTATAGGTAAAAGTATTGGTAAATCCACCATAAAATTTCGGTTGGGCACGACCTATTACCTCGCTGGCGAAAAAGCCTGTGCTGTCAAGTTTGTACATAGGATCGCCGATGTTCAGGTAAGGTGCAAAATATTGTGCGTAGGTAAATGCCTTCTTGTAGGTATCCAGTTGTTTCTGATCTTTTATAATTCCTTCAAACTGGTGGCCGTAAAAGAGTCCTAATGGTTCTCCCTTGCGGACAATACTGTTACCCAGTGAAAAGGCGCCAACATCGTTGGGATCAGTGAAATCGCCGTTCACGTCTTCCACGATGGCCCGGTTACCCGAAATATTTACAGCACCAGTCCAGGAGAACTTTTTATGTTTGATGAAATCCATACGCAGGTCTACTTCCAACCCTTTATTACTGATGGTCGCAATATTGGAGATCACGCTGCCATATGAGGAACTGGGGGCCAGGAGTGTAGATAGCAACAAACCGGAAGTATGTTTCTCATAGTACCCTATCACACCACGCAGGCGGGAGCCAAACAGTTCGAAATCAAGCCCCAGGTCTTTTTGCAAAGTAGATTCCCATTTAATCTGATCATTGCCCAGTTGGGTGGGCAGCAGCGCATTAGTGCCGCCGTATGATCCCGGAGTATAAAGGGTATAATACAGGTAGTCACCAAAATTCTGGGTACCGGTATAACCAGCGCTGGCTCTGAGTTTCAGTTCATTTACCCAGGTAGCTTTTTTCATGAATGGTTCTTCTGAAATACGCCAGGCCACACCACCGGACGGGAAATACCCTACCCTGTTGGCAGCCGGAAATTTGGACGACGCATCAGAGCGGCCGGTAAAAGTAAACAGGTATTTTTCTTTCAGTGCATAATTGGCGCGTACATAAAAACTCAACAGGGAATTCTGGCCGGAAGCGCCGGTAGAGGGAAGCGTTACCGCAGCAGAAGATAAATTGTTCAGGTATTTATCATCCGGGAAACCCTGCCCGCTGGCGGAGAAGGAATTAAAACGGTATTTCTGCCAGGAAGTACCTCCTACCACGTTTATCCGGTTATTTTCATTGAATTGTTTATCCCAGGTCAGTGTGTTTTCAAAAAACAGATTCACATCCTCTGTTTGTGCCTGGCTGGCGGTTCCTCCATTGGAACTTCCCACACCATTAGGGGACGATATCACCGCGGTGCTGGGCACATAATTCAGTTGGTGATAATTGTTATAATTCACTGAAACGGTGGACCTGAATTTCAATTCCTTCAATATGTCATAATCGCCGGACAATGAGCCGATGAGAGAAGAAGTTTTACCTTCGTTGATCCCATCCAGCAACACCAGCGGGCTTTGATAGCCTTCGTAATCATAGCCGCCTATCTGCGAGCCCAGGAACTGGTAAGGAGTTCCATCTGCATTATAAGCCGGCAAAGTAGGTGGTGCAAATAAGGCAGCCGGATAAATACCGTTGGTGATATTATTTTTTGTGAAGCCATAATCCAGGTTGGTGATAATGCGCAGACGCTGCGTAATTTCATTATCCAGGCTGATCTTTCCGGCAATGCGGGAAAAGTCGGTACCCTTCAATACACCTTCCTGTTTTGTATAGGCAAGGGAAGTATAGTAACGGGAACCTGATCCGCCGCCGCGCACCGAAATATCTGCATTGTGCGACATGGCGTTGCGTAATACAAGACCCAGCCAGTCGGTATTGGCGGTGCCGAGGAAACCGGGTTTAGTAAGAATATTGGTAGCCCTTGCAGCCGGCGGCCGGCCGGCTGCGGCACGGGCGTCGTTCAGGTTTTGGGCTGCTTCTTTTACCACGGTTACATACTGATCAGCATTCAACAGTTTTTCTTTGATAGGCTTGCTGACACCCGCATAGTAGTTCGCCTCCAGGACAGGTTTCTGATTCAGCTTTCCTTTTTTGGTAGTGATGATAATCACCCCGTTGGCCGCCTTGGAGCCGTATATAGCGGTGGCAGAAGCATCTTTCAGGATATCTATGGTTTCAATATCGCTGATATTAAGTCCTGCGAGGCTGTTCAGGCCCCTGCCGAAAGAGCCTCCCACGGCAACATCAGGGTTATCGCTACCAAAGCGCTCTACCGGATTCACGGCCTCTGCCTGGTTTTGGATATACCTGTTTTGTATAGTTACCTGTACACCATCGATAATATACAACGGATCATTACCACCGAGCAAAGAGGTACCTCCACGGATGCGGATCTTGGCTACGCCGCCGGGAGAACCATCAGCCTGGGTAACCTGTACGCCGGCTGCTTTACCGGCGAGCGCCTGGTCGATGCTGGCAAAAGGAACATTCTTTACTTCTTCTACATTTACCGATGCCACGGAACCTGTCAGGTCTTTTCTTTTGGTGCTACCATAACCCACTACCACGTACTGGTTAAGGTCGTCCACCCTGGATTTCAGCTCAATTTCCAGGTACTGTTTTTCACCCTGGTTAACGGTTTGCGACTCAAAGCCTACGCAGGAAATCTGCAATACGGCCCTGGGGCCTACATTACGCAGGGTAAAAAAACCGGCCTGGTCGGTGATGGCGGCCACATTGCTGCCTTTTACGCGAACGGTTACGCCGGGCACCGGGCTGCCTTTGCTGTCTGTAATTTTCCCACGGATATTTTCCGGGGGAAGTAAATCGCTGTTGTTGTTAAGATCCGGTTGTGGCGCGGGCTTGCGGGAAATAACGATGGTATTACCTTCGATATCGAAGCTCAACGGCTTATCCTGCAATAGTTTGGCGAGGGCCATTTTCAGCGGAATATCCCTGATTTCCGCCGACACCGGGGTTACATCCGACAGGTCCTTGCTGCGATAAAAGAAGACGTACCCCGTTTGTTGTTTGATTACGCTAAAGACCTGCTGCAGCGGCATCTGTTTGCAGGAAACCGTCACCGTTTGTGATTTTACGCCGGCACAAACGTGTAAAGCCAGCACCGTTAATAAAACTGCGGTCATTCTCATTACTCGCCAGATTTTGGTTACATAATTGATCCCTGGTTGAGGGGATCTGCTATCGTCATGTGAACTGATCATCAACATGGAAGAACCATGCCTGTTGCACGCAACATTAATTTTCATACCTTAGATTGGTTTTTGGTTGACAAATGTTTCTCATCAGCCTTTGCAGGCAGTGAAAAGCTTTCCTAAAACAGGGTTAACCATTGATCAAAACCTGGTGCGGACGCCAATCTTGACACCAGGTTTTTTTTATGGATGAACATAAGATCTCCGCGTCCGGTGGACCTCATTACTTCATAACATGATATTACTGGATAGTTCTCCGCAGAGGCTTTCGTGAAGCCCTGCAACATTGGTTGCTTTGCTGACGTTGGTGGTATCAGCTATGGTTGGTTATTGGTTTACTTACGGATAAATGATAATCCTTCTTCCATCCTCCACTTTAAAATTTATTCTTGCGCGTGACAATACTTTCAACAGTTGCTCTTGTGTAAGTCCCCTTCCTATTTCCCCGGTAAATGTTTCTGCCGGTATGTTTCCGCTGTATTTTACTTCAATGTTATACCATCTTGATAGTTGCCGCATTACTGTCGGGATATCTGCTTCTTCAAAAGAAAAATAGCCGTTCTTCCAGGCGATGGCGTTGTTGCCGTCTACCCTGTCGATCCCGAGAATTTCGTCGCCGGCAGGTGTTACCCTGGATTGCTGCCCGGGGAGCAGGTGTTTTGCCTGCTTTTTGGTCCTTACCAACACCGCGCCTTCCAGCAGGGTAGTTTTGATGTTGCTTTCATCCGCGTAGGCGTTGATATTAAAATGCGTGCCTAACACCATTACATCCATCCCGTTTACCTTTACGGTAAACGGTTGATTGGCTTCACCGGCCACTTCAAAATAAGCTTCCCCGGTAATACTCACGTTTCTTTCCTTTCCTGAGAACGCCGTAGGATAGCTGATCGATGAATTGGCATTGAGCCATACGTTCGTACCATCCGGCAGCGTAATTTTAAATTGTCCCCCGCGGGGTGTTGTCAACACATTATAACTCACTGCGTCGCCGGTTCCCTGTTCATCTTTATAAACGATTTGTCCGCGCGATGTTTTCGTTACTTTACTATTACCCTGTACGGTTACAACGCCGGTGCCTGCACTATCCAGGTTTAGCACGGTGCCATCTGCCAGTGTGAGGGTGGCTTTATCTCCTCCCGGCGTAATAGGCGCCGGTACTTGCGCCAGTTGTGGTTTCCGGTTCATTTGCATCAGGTAAATGCCGGTTCCCGCCGTTACCAGGATCAATACGGCCGCGGCCACTTTCCAATAGTTACGACGTATAGACACAACTTTGGGAATTGCTTCCGCCGGCCTGGTAGCCGCCTGTAAACGCTCGCGCATGCGCTTCTCCAGGGTTTCTTCCTTTTCCTGTGCGGCTATATAAGCCGTCAGCCCCTTTTCATCGTAAGCGTTATACCATTGGAGCAATCGATGCTTCTCCTCTTCACTGGCCGCTCCGGCAAGGTATTTTTTTGACAGTAAGGCCAGTTCATTTATTTCCATCTGTGTTATTAGTTTACAGGTGCTATATTGTTATGTCGGGAAATAAGGGTACTACCCTACCTCCGGAGAAAAAAAATTTAAAAAAGGAGGATTTTATTAAAAAAGGGCGTGAAAATAGTTCCTGAATTGCAGGCGGAGTCGCTGCAGGGCTTTGGTAATATGCTTTTCCACCGCTTTTTCAGAGATATGGAGTTCCCTGGCTATTTCTTTGTTTGACAGACCTATATTACGGCTGTAGTCAAAAACGATCCTGCACTTTTCGGGTAATTGTTTCAGCTGTTCCTGCATGGATTGCTGCAGAAAATGGAGCTGGGCGGTGTCATCTGTTACCGCCTGCACGGCTTCCGGCAGGGCCTCTACGGCAGTAATGGGAATTATTCTTGACAGCTGGGTAAAAACGGCGTAGCGGTTGGCGGTGGCCAGGTAAGCGGGTAATGACCTGATAATGGTTTGATGACGGCGCAGCCAGAGGCCGGTGAGTACATCCTGTACCACATCCTCTGCCAGTTCGCGGGAGCGCAGGCGGTCGTAGGCCAGTACATACAGGCGTTTCCAATACCTGTTGTAGATCTCTGTAAAGGCATTGTGATCGTCGTTGCTCATCATCTGAACCAGCGCCTCATCGGCAAAATTGGCGTAATCAGTCATCTCTTATTCTTATGGGACCTTAATTCTTTTACTACCGGTAACAGTGACAGGATGATATTTAAGGTTGGTTGACTATTCAAAAGATTACATCAGTATAATTACCTCAAAGCTAAGGTTTCGCGGATAGACTAACAAGAGCCGGGGCAATAAAAAAGTCCCGCTCCGGAAAATTCAGCGCGGGACTTTATCAGGCAAATATTATTTATTTTACTTCTGCCAGCATCTCCTTCACAGCGGCTTCCAGCTGGGTATCCTTACCGGCCAGGAAATCTTCGTAGCGAAGCGGCACCCGGATATCCGGTTCTACCTGCAGGTTTTCTGTAGGACGGCCTTCTTTACCGATGGTGGCTACCATCGGGATACCGAATACCATTGTCGGATCTATCTGGGTTTCCCACCATACAGCGGTACCGGTGCCTGGTACCGGCATACCGATCAGTTTCCCGAGGCTGCCCTGTTTATAGATATATGGGAAAATGAATGCATCGCTATAGTTTCCTTCGCTCATCAGTACGCAGCTCGGCGCCTGCCACTGTCCGGAGGGTTCACCACCTTTCAGCATTTCGCCTTGCGGCGCAAATTTCAGGTAGTTTTTACCACTGAGGAAATTATACAGGTCGTCGTGCAGCCATCCGCCACCGTTGAAGCGGGTGTCCACGATCAGGGCTTTTTTATCCCTGTTGCGGCCCATTACCTCGTCGTATACGGAGCGGAAGCTGGCGTCGTTCATACCTTGCACATGCACATACCCTACTTTGCCGTTGCTGAGTTTATCCACCATTTCGCGGGTGTTGTTTACCCAGCGTTTGTACATCAACGTAGTTTCTTCAACACCACTTATTGGTTTCACGGTTTCTTCCCAGCGTGCTTTGGTATCGGGGTTGTAGATGCTTACCAGTACATTGCTGCCGGCTTTGCGGTTTAACAATGATGCCCAGTCGCTTTTAGCCGTAATATCTTCGCCGTCGATCTTTTCGATGATATTACCTTTTTTGAGTTTGCTGGCTGCTTTATCAAAAGGACCGCCGGCAATGATATCATCTACTTTGAGACCATCTGCTTTGGAGCTTTCATCATACAGCAATCCCAGTGATGCGGTATTGTCGCCGTTCACCGGCTGTGGCGAGAACCGGCCACCGGTATGGGAACCGTTCAGTTCTCCCAGCAATTCGCTCAGCAGCTCTTCAAAGTCGTAGTTGTTGCTGATATAAGGAAGGAATCGGGCGTAATTATCGCCATACATTTTCCAGTCCATGTTGCGGAGGGTTGGGTCATAGAATTTCTCTTTCACCTGTTTCCATGCATGCCAGAAAATATACTTACGTTCTTCGTCCTGGTTAAGCGACAGTTCCGTGCTGATAGACACAGGTGTTATTTTGCCGCTGCCGGCGTCTACTTTTACCACGCTGCCACGGTTGCTTACAAAAATGGTGTTACCATCTTTACTGAGGGCAATGCTGCCTGGTGTGCCGCCCAGTTTGGCCAGGATCTTTGTTTCCCCGGTTCTTGGTTCGGTCATCCACAGATCATAGCCTTTTTCGAAAGAGGCCATGTAGTATAGTTTGCTGGCGTCTTTGCTGAGCACATAATCGCTGATGCTGGCGCTGTTGATGGTCAGTTTTACCTTCCTGTTTTCCAGGTTATTGAAATCCGGCTGGAAAGCTTTTTTACTGTCGGCAGAATCCTTTGCTTTCAGCGCTGAATCCTTCGCTGCTTTACCGCCGGCTGCTTCTTTTTCTTTCAGCAGGTTAAATTCATCCTTCGACAGTTTATATTTATCAAATGCTCCCTGGTCGAAGAATACGGCGAAGATATCTACTTCGCGGCTGCCTTGCCTGGCGAGGGATTTCCGTCCTTCGCGACCGCTGGCCCAGGTGAGCATTTTGCCATTGTCGGCCCATTTGCTGTTGTTTTCACCGAAACCGCTGTTGACAGGGTCCACAGGCGTTCCTTTTCCGTCTGCCGGGATGAGGGTGGCATTGGTCATGAAGAAGTAGCCGTGTGAGTCGTCGGTTACAATCCACTTGCCATCGGGACTCCACTCAAAGCTCCAGTCGCCGTCGGAATAGGAATGGTTCCTGCCCGAGGGTAACAGGATACGGCTTTTCCCGGAAGCGATGTTAAATACTTTCAGCACATTACGGTTTTCCACGAAGGCAATTTCTTTACCATCGGGAGAAAACACGGGCTGGAATTCTTCTGCTGCAGTTGCTATTACCGGTTCTTCTTTCAACAACGTAGCCGCAAAAAAATAAGGTTCTTCTTTACGCACTTTGGTGGTCTGGTAGATATCCCAGTTGCCATTGCGTTCTGCGGCATAGATCAGCTTTTTACCATCGGGCGACCACTGCACCATTCTTTCCTGCTGGGGCGTGTTGGTGATGCGCTTGGTGATATTGCCTTCCACGCTGGTAACAAACACTTCGCCGCGGGCAACAAAAGCCATTTCTTTCCCATCGGGGCTCATGGCGAATTCGGTGGTATTACCATTTACCGGCACATTTTTCACGGTACCTGCCCTGCCATCGTTGAAGATGCTCACTTCCAGCTTACGGGGTTGTTCCCCCTCCTTCAGCGTATATATTTCACCGTTATAGGTAAAGCACAAGGTGTTGTTATCTGCCTTAGACAAATTACGCACCGGGTGCTTTGAAAAGCTGGTCAGCTGTTGCATGCTGGCTTTATCAGTCAGCGATCCTTTGAACAGGTTCTGGGAGATGCCTCCTTTTTCGCTGAGGTAGTAGATATCATTGCCATTGCCAAATACCGGCTCCCTGTCTTCCCCCGCATATTCAGACACCTTTTCGTAGCTGCCTTTGGCAATATCCATCACCCAGATATCTCTTGTAACGGAAGATACATGGTGTTTGCGCATTGGATCTTCGTAGCCCTTTCTATCCTGGAAAATAATTTTGTTGCCGGCTTTATTATAGTGTGCTACGTCTGCACCTGCGGCGCTGAGCAATACGGCGCGACCGCCGGTAACCGGTACGGTATACATATTCCGGAACAGGCGGTAAGGAAACCGTACGCTTTCGGCAGGCGCGTTCCTGGCGCTTCCGAAGAGCACCTGTTTGTTATCTGTTGTAAAATCGTAGGGAAAATCGCCGCCGCTGTTGCTGGTAAGTCGTACCGGCGTACCACCGGAAGCCGGCATTACAAACACATCAAAGTTACCATAGCGATCGCTCGCAAAAGCGATGTATTTGCCGTCGTGGCTCCATACCGGCAGCATATCATGTGCTTCATGGATGGTGAGTGGTACGGCTACCCCTCCCTTTACATCCACCCGGTAAATATCCCCTTTGTAGCCGAAGGCAATGGTATTACCGTCTGGCGAAATAGCGGGGTTTCTAAGCCATAGGGCATTTTCCTGGGCATAGGAGGCGGCGGCCAGTAACATGGCTGCGCACCCGAAAAGTAGTTTCTTCATAAGCTGATTAGATCTGTTGTTATAAGCAGCGACAGCATGCTGATCCTACAAAATAAAAAAGGCTCACTTTTTTTCAAGCAGGATAATGATAAGTGGCAGCAAGCTGTTAGCAAAGGCATCCAGCCCTGTTCCACTACCGCGGACCGGGCATCGTTTGTCTACTCCGGAAAAGTTAATTTGATAAAACGTGGCCGGTAAAGATTGGGATGCTGTGGCAGCACGTTGAAGAAATCGAACGAATTAACGTTATAACTGATCAACAGCTCCCCGGGCTTTGATAACCGTGGATGAGCCTTGGCATTGTACACAAAAAAATGTTTATCTTCTTTTACTTCCGGGCATTCCCATATTTTTATCACCGGTCCGAAAGGGCCTACCGGTGTAGCTCCCAGCCGAAGCCCTACGGCGGTGCCCATACCGTCCAACTGGAATACCAGTGCATAGCGGCCGTCTTTCAACGGCGTAAGGCTCAATTCATTGGAAGCCTGTGCTGTAACCGGCGCCGCCTGGCGTATATCGGCATTCCACTGATGGCCATCCCAAAACCGCCATCTCCCGAAATGCTCTACCTCCGCAGGCAATACCTTTGCTACCAGTACTTTTTTCTTCATGCCTCTTACACCATATACATACACATAACCATCGGGATGGGGTGCGCCTGCCGCTTTGGTATTTACAAAGATGCCGGCGCCAAAGGAGCTGTAAGCATCGGTGCTGTCGGCCGGCAAAAACAACGGCGTATCCAGTTGCCGCTGTGCCTTAAACGGCGGCCTGCTGTTAGCCGGAAGTACAATCAGCACATTGCCCACTTCTGCAAATCCAAAGTCCTGCTGACTGATATTCCGGATACGATAAGCGAAAATATAGGTATTGTTTTTTAGCGCCGTATTTACAAAACCGTCGCCCAGCCAGTAATAGTCGCCTTTTGCGGCTGCCGGGGTATGCGGTTCGAATAACGTGGCCGGTTTTCCTTTGTTATCGGTGTTCCAGTAAAACTGTATATTTTTTTTCAGCGGTTCCTTCCCTTTGAGGATAGCCACGGAATTGTGGATCATGGAAAAGCCGGGCTGTAGTTTGCCGTCATGGATTTCGCCTGCCATAGTATCGCTGAACAGGATCAGGGTGCTGTCGCTGTTTTGTTTATTCATGGGAATACTGAAAATACCATCTCCCCCAAACCAACCTGAACTGCGGGTAAATAAATCATTCCATTCGGTGGCGGATGTTACTTTATAATCCAGGTGTTGCAGGTCCGGCAGCGTGTCGCGCTGATGGGTAAGCCCGCAAAGCAGTAGCAGCAATGTTTTCATAGCACTTCTAAAATAGTGCTTTTTTTATTTTTTTCCGGGAGATAAATAACGCGATAAGGCACCGGGTATCAGAACATGGTGCCGAACACGCGGTCCCAGATGGTGGAGCTCACGCCAAAACCCAATTCTTCATTTTTATAGTGGTGTAAATGATGGTTACGCCAGAGTGGTTTTAACCACCTAAATGGCGGCGCCCAGGCGTGGATGGCGTAGTGCATACTTCCGTACACCAGGTAGCCGGAAATAAAACCGGGGAAGAACACAACCGCGTTTTCACCCATCAGCAGGTAAAAGACAGCAAAAAGGAATGAAGAAATAATAACGCTGGGCACGGGCGGCATAAACAGGCGTTGTTTATCGCGCGGATATTCATGATGGTTTCCGTGCATGGTATAAGTAATTTTCCTGGCCGCCCGGTGTGTGCTTACCCAGTGGAACACAAACCGGTGGGCCAGGTATTCGAAGAGCGTCCAGCTGAATACGGCGCCCAGGTATACAAAAAGGACCCTGAACCAGGAATACTGCAGGGTTGTTTTGCTATAGTACAGCATATAGCCGATCACCGGCAGGTACATGCCAAAAATAATGATGGGATGGGTTTTTGTTAGCAGCTCCAGGTACCTGTTACCGAAAATCTGTGCCTGGCCTTTATTATGGACTTTTTCAAACTTCATATGCCGGTATTTGATGGGTCGCCTGCAAAATGCAGCAGGTGGCGGGTTTTACCGCCTATTTTCCCATGAGTTGTAGTAATAGTTAGCTGAATTGCAGAAAAAAGGTGTTTACCTGTATCGTTTCCCAGCCCGCAACGTTACGTTTGAATTTCATAACTTCACCGGATGAAAGCGAAAGAGACCGTAAATGAGTTTTTCGAATTGCATGGCAGGGAATATCCTTCAGGGCAGTTCAACGTAAGCCGCCTGGAAGAGTTTGGATGCAGCGCTACCAACCTGCCGTCGAACCGGAGGGATTTTTACAAAATATCGCTGATCACCAAAGGCGGTGGTATGCTGTCGTATTCGGATAAATCCATCCAGCTGGGCGATATGTCGCTTTCATTTATGAACCCCATGATCCCTTATTCCTGGGAGCCTGCTACTGATCAGCAAACCGGTTACTTCTGCCTGTTCAGGGAAGACTTTATAGACGCGAATTTAAAGCATGGCGGTCTGGCTCAGTCACCGTTATTTAAGGCCGGCGGCAATCATATTTTCTTCCCCGATGCGCAAACAGGAAGTTTCCTGCAAGGCATCTTTGAAAACATGCTGCGGGAGATGCAGTCGGGCTATGCCCATAAGCACGGGCTGCTGCGCAGCTATGTACAGATCATCATGCACGAAGCGCTTAAAATGCAGGCGCCGGATACCTATTACCAGGCGGGCAACGCATCGCAACGGATCAGTGAGTTGTTTTTCGACCTGCTGGAAAGGCAGTTCCCCATTGATCCACCGCAAGTGATCCGTTTTAAAAATGCCAATGAATTTGCGGAGCAGCTGTCTGTTCACACTAACCACCTGAACCGGGCGTTGAAAGAAACCACCGGCAAAACGACCACCGAATGGATTGCTGAAAAAATTACCCGGGAAGCCAAAGCGCTGATCTTGCACAGCAACTGCGATATTGCGGAAATCGGGTATTGTCTTGGTTTTGAGCATGCCTCCAATTTCAACATCTTCTTTAAAAAACAAACGGGGCAAACACCTAATCAATTCCGGAAGACGGTTGTTTCCATTTCATAATTACCTGTTTGATTTGCATAATTTCGGGAAGATAATGCCCGCTATCTTTGTGTCATAAATAAAAACTATGGCACAAGAGATTTTAAAAGACAAAGTAGCCCTCATCACCGGCGGTACCACAGGCATAGGTTTGGCAACAGCAGCCGCATTTTTGAAAAACGGCGCTAAAGTAGTGATTGCCGGACGCCGCGAAAAGGAAGGACAAACCGCACTCGCCCGGCTGCAACAGCTCAGCCCTGACGTACATTTTGTAGCCGCCGATGTATCTGACAGCAAAGCCGTACAGCAACTCATAACGGAAACGGTACAACGTTTCGGTAAACTGGATATCGCCTTTAACAACGCAGGCATAGAAGGCCATTTTGCGCTGATAGATGAAACACCGGAAGAAGAATTTGACCAGGTGATTGGTATTAACCTGAAGGGTGTTTGGCTGTCGGCCAAATATGAAATAGCGCAGTTTAAGAAACAGGGCACCGGCGGCGCCATTGTTAACACCTCTTCCTGGCTGGCCAGGGGCGCGGCTGCAGGGTCTGCAGTATACTCTGCCAGCAAAGCCGGACTGGATGGCATGATCCGCGCATTGGCCATAGAAGCAGCACCTGCCGGCATCCGTATCAACAACATACAACCCGGTTATATTCATACTCCAATGTTTGATCGTTTTTTTCCACAGGAAAATGCGGAAGAGCTGCAGGCGCCGTTTAAAAAGCATGCTCCTATTGGCCGTTTTGCAAAACCGGAAGAAGTAGCAGAACTGGTACTATGGCTGAGCAGCCCGATGGCCTCTTTTGTAACCGGCGAAAGTATCCTTGTGGACGGTGGTTTAGCGATTGGAGGACAAAGGGGATAACGCCGACGGCGCTACGCCAAACGCTTTTTTAAACGCAAAGGAGAAGTGAGAAAGATCTTCGAAACCTACCTCGAGGTATACGTCGGAGGTCTTTCTTCCTTTCTCCTTTATCTGGTAATACGCTTCCTGCAGCCGCTTTTGCTGCAACCAGCGGCTGGGGGAAGAATGAAATATTTTCTCGAAATCACGTTTGAAAGTAGCCAGGCTGCGCCCCGTGAGATAAGCAAAGCGTTTCATTTCTACATTGAAATGGAAGTTCTGCTGCATAAAGGCTTCCAGGTCCAGTTTACCCGGTGCGCTAAAATCGAACAGCACATTTTTCAGTTCCGGGTTTGCTTTCAGCAGGATAAGGATAGCCTCTTTTAGTTTCAGCGTCATTAAGTCTTCGTTACCTGCTTCACTCAACTTCTCATACGGCTGCAGCGACTGCATATAGCTTTTATACAGCGGGTTTGGTTTTAATTCAATGACCACATCGGTGTTCACCGGCTTATCCGCTGTATAACCATATTCCATGCTGAAGCTGCGAAGCGTATCTTCATCGAGGTACACCGAAATGGTTTTAAACTCGCCATTTTCAGGTGGCTGCTTAAAAAATTTAAGCAGCTGGTTCCTACGGATAAACCGGAATTCACCCTCCTCGCTTGTAAAAGTATTTCTGCCATCATTGAAAGTAAGCGCACCCGATATCTGGTAGCTGAGCACATGCACCGGCACAAACTGTTCCCCCTCCCGGGACCGGTTTACGTAGCAGGAATATACTATTTGCTTCGACATATGACTACAATATAATTATTTTATCTCAGCTGGCTTTAATGCCCATGATCGTCTTTCCTTCTTCGGTATCGAGGAAATTTATTCCATCCTCATGATCTGTGGAAACGCTTACCGGCAACCACTTTTCAAATTCCGCCCTGCGTGCTTCATCGGCATGTTTTAAAATACCCGCCGCCTCGCTGCCCAGTATCAGGTGTACCGGTGGGGCAGGATGTACTGCCAGTTCAACCATTACTTTAGCCGCTTTACCAGGATCGCCCACCGGCAAATGATTTCCTGAGCGGAGAAATTTAGTAGCCCAGCCCACCGTCGTTTCATATCCTTCCACTTCCGGCGCAAAGCTCATTGAAGCACCGCCCCAGTCGGTCCGAAACCCGCCCGGCTCTATAGCTGTAACAAATATGCCCAGCGGGGCCACCTCTTTCGCTACGACCTCTGTAAAACCACTTAAGCCAAATTTAGCCGCCTGGTACATGGATAAGCCAACATTACCTACCCGGCCACCTATAGAGCTGATCTGCAAAATACGTCCGGAGCGCTGTTGGCGCATATAAGGCAATACCGCACGGGTAATAGCAATGGGCGCATACAGGTTTGTTTCCAGCTGACTGTGTACCTGTTCATCTGTATACCCTTCCGCAGCGCCTGTGATACCAAAACCGGCATTGTTCACCAGCACATCTATACGACCAAAATGTGCTACCGTATCCTTCACGGCCTGTTGTATCTGCGCATTGTCGGTAACATCCAGTTGTATAGGGAGGATCTGATCCCCGTATATTGCTTTGAGGTCATTTAATTGCCCGGGGTTCCTGGCTGTTGCCGCTACGCGGTCGCCGTTTGCGAGTACTGCTGTGGTCAGGCTGCGTCCGAGTCCGCGAGAGCTGCCGGTGATAAACCAAATCTTTGTCATTTTTTTTGTTTTTTGTTAAGACAAAGATCGGGAGGAATGGTTTGCGGGGGTTTGTTGGAGAGCTCAAAGATGGTTTGTTGGGGGGCTCAGTTTTTTTTTGGGGGGGGTAGTATGGTGGTTATTTTTCTCAAGTCTTGTTTCTCAATATAGAAAGACAGGCCCTTTTTAGCACAAACAGACTTTATCATTTATAGCCATGTTGTCATTTCTCCCTCATCAATATTAACTCTATAGCAGGTACTTACCGCATAAAAGCTATCTGACAACATGATGATAAAGTTTCTTTCCCATCCTTTACCTAAAAGCTTGTTTATTTTACCAGGCTTTTTATTATTAATCAACTGTATAATTATATTCCTGTTCCCGTTATTGTCGATAAGCCCCACATACTGCCTGACCCATTGACAGAAAAAATATTTAGCATCAATATTTGTATCTCGTACCTGATTATACTGACCAATAAAAATCTCCTCTCCTTTCTTTACATCTTCTAAAGTAGGCGTATATCTATATTTCCTGTCTTTCATTTCTATTCCTACAGGATAATCTTTATTAAAGATTATCCCTTTCTCTTTATAAAACGCCGGGAGCTCCACTACCTCAAATTTCTTTACCGTATCCGTCTTATTCTGGGCACTACCTGAAAATAATATCCCCATCAGAAATACTATAAATAATAATCTTTTTCCCATAATTAATAAACTGGATTTATAAGATTTAAACCATTAGCTGTAATTGTATTAGCATTCTGACGCGCACCGTCTCTTCCTAATTTAAAAAAACTTTTAAATCTTATCACTTCTACATTAAGCTTATTATTATTTCTAATTACCCGACTGGCATATATCCAATATTCTGGGATTATATTCGAATAGAGTTTTTCTTCATTTCTTATCCCGAGTGTATCCCATTTCTGAACCAGAGAGCACATGTATTTCGTGAACACGGACAAAGAGTCATGCGTAAATTTACCATACCGGTACTGATAATTTAAACTAATGTGCGAATCCCATATCTTGCTGTGATAGGTAGCATCTTCTAAAATATATTCATCTAAAACAAAAAGTGTGTCGATTTTTTTTATTAAAGCTGCGTTTGCACTTTCGTCTTTAAAATATTTCATTCTTACTTCATGAAATGATAGTGTTCTCTTACTAACCCTTCCTATTCGGGATTTTTCATCAATTTCTTTTGAAACTTGCTTAACAACAGTTGGAACACAACTCGCAGAGAATATTCCCAACATCAATAAATAAAATGCTTTATTCATATATTAATAACGAATAGTCGATTTTTTCAGTGTTTTATAATTAGTCGATCCTGTATTATCAATCACTGGTCGGCAGCTCTACCATCCTTCCTTTACTGCATTTGGTATTAATCTCTTTTCGTGATAAGTACCTGTTGTATCCAATATAATCTTATATCCAAACACTTCGTCATCCACATGCTTTGTAAATACCATACTTTCTGATGGTCCAAGAGTCTTCAGTATAATATTGTGGTCTTTAAGCATCACATTCAAAATTGTCCCTGTTGCTTTATAAATCTCTTTCTTATTGCCGTTTTTTTCCACCACTACAAAGTCAGGGCTATTATTTGTAATGTAACTATAATAATACCACTTTATTAAGATGTCTTTATTGTCAATTTGTTTTAGCACAAATTTTGAATTCCCCAGATTACAACTTAAAAAAATACTGATCAGGGGGACAAGCATTAATATTTTCATGTATTTACAAAGTTTAAGGTTTTTTACCAAAGAAGCCAGAATAAATTCCTGTACCTGAATAAGTATGCTCACCCAAAAAGCGGTAGCCTGCATTATAACCATTACCATCATTTTGGTGTTGGTTATATGCTCCTACTACTGGCATTGCATAAAGGTAAAAAGCCTTGGCTGGCACTGCAAGCTGACTTAATGTAGCTGTATTGATTCTGATATTCATGCCAAAGCATTCGAACTAATCCTCGCTATTGTCAGCCCAAATGGATAATAATAGCGTCTCCCCCAACACGCTGCAGTGGCTAGTCATCTAACGTGAAATAATACCCTTAACAATGCTTTCTGAGGCCAAGGTATTTTCGACAACATATATTGATTGTTGAGGAAGATCTGATTTAAAACTCGTAACAATAACATCGCCAGAATTACTACCTTTATCCATAGGGAGCTTATCTTCCTTTCTAAAGAGCGCCCCCATCTTTAAATGCTCTTGCCATTCTTGAATTTTTATCCATTTATCAATATAGTAACGATATGCAATAATATTTTCCTTGCTCCCATTAAAATATATTAAATAGTTGACCAATCGTTTTATTTCCCCATTTTTCACAACCTCGATGACAGCCCACTTCTTACCTTTCCAATTGAAACCAGCACTGATTTGCTCCAGGAAAACTAATCTTAGGGATTTATAATTAATACTATCAACTCCTTCCCATGCTTCTGGCATTGATTCCAATCTATTCTGATACAGTGCTCTTTCCTGCTCAGCAATTGCTGATGCTGCATTCTCTTTCAACATAGACAAACTGATTTTATTCCAATGTTGAAGTAAATTATGAATACCGGGGTTCTCAACTCTATTAAATACCCCTAAAAAACTGATACAAAGACATACTAGTATTTTCATTAGCTTCAATTATTATGGAAATTTAATTTTCAAATCTATCTTATAATCTATTGGATTTACCTTAGGCGGAATCGGTGCAAATGGTTGCAAACGGGGCTTTGCCCCTTGTTCTTTCCCTATCCAAGAATCCTTCTGCTGAACTTTGACTTCTTCTCTTGATATTTCCGAATATGGTTTTGGTAGGTTCGCGTTATCTGGATCAATAAACTTAGGCATAATGGATATATTGTGTTTCCAATCTTTATTCTTCTCAGCATGTATTAATTCATGTGCTAACCCTACTTGCGCAGGCCTTCCTGTTGTACCATCTTCATTTAGAATTCTATCTCCCTTATCATTAGGATTAAATGATATTGTCGATCCTGAACCAACATCTGGTTTTTTTGATGCGTCTTTATTAGTCGGCACTGTTTCATTTCCTTCCGCAGATGTTGACTCTGTTATTGTTATGGTATGTTCAGACTTTATCAGATCGTGTACTAATGTTGTCCCCATGCCACCTACCGATCTGAGTTTACGCATATGTATCCACCGCTTTTTATCAATTACCAATGCCGTTCACCTTCAATTGTCATTGGAATATAAATAACGAAGTAAACGAAGAAGAATAAAAGCATAACAATATTTATTATTAAGAAGTAAATATTTGTAATCAGCTTTTTTCTTATAAATAGCCAGATATTAAAACCTATTTGAAGCAATATCAAAAAGAGTGTTAACCTATTTGAATTTCTATCGCTTGTTGCGCCACTTCCCCATATACCGAATACCACAAAAACCTCAATAACCTGCAGAATGTAATAAATAATTACATTAAGAAGCAATACTAATATTTGTTTTAATACAAACATAGCGCTATTCAGTTGTAACTGTTACCTTAATACCATATGACCTCATTGCAGATACAAACTCACTGATCAAATTATTATTACCATTACTTTTCTGGAAAGCCGTCAGAAATGTTCTTAGCTCTTGTACAAAAGAACCATTTTTATGGGCATACCTCACATCTCCATTAGCCGTATTGGTTTTAAAAGCAGCTTTTAAGCCTTTCATATCATTTCCTGAAAGGATATCCCATCTGTGATCGATAGAGTAAGCATCAATTTCATCTGATTCAGTAAGTAAATCTGACTGATGAGAAGCCATATTTAAAACAAAATCTATCACATGATTGGGATCGGCAAATTTATCTGCATGTGTTTTAATCAGCTCCAGCAACAGCCCCGAGTTCACACCTAAAATGACATTATCAAAGAACACATCCTGAGTGCCCTCATTGCTCGTATATGCATAAAGGAACCCCGATTTCTCAATCACCATTTATCCTGACCAAGCGTCTGCAACTGATCAGGTTCCGCTTTTACCTGCTTCACCCCACTGTTTCCGTCTACTAATTTAAACTGGTCATCGAACATTACAAAATTAAGATATGCTTTGGGTCTGTCAGGATTAGCCTGATCAGGTTCTTTCTCTTTCAATCGCCGGTAATCATTGTTATAGAAGTTGCTGGTAAACGGCGTCTGCTGGTGGACCAGCCTGGTGAAAAATTGTATACAGTACTCCACCTATCCCGCCCTCCGCGAATTGCGGGAAGGCCTCATTACAGTGGACTATATCGTGAAAGCCATCGTTCACATCACCAAAAGCCAGGACGCTATCGGACAAAAATTCAACCTGATCTGTTCCCCGGATACTAACATTACCCTCGAACAGTTCTTCGAACGGTTAAAACAACTCTACGGTTTCAAATTGAACCCGGTTCCTTACAAAGACTGGCGCAAACAATGGGAACACGATAGTACCAACCGACTCTATCCACTCACCAGCCTGTTCAGAGATAATATGCATGAAGGCCTTTCTACAGTAGAACTTTACCAGGATAGCTATATATGGCATCGCGAGAACGTGGACAAATTCATGAAGGATTCCGGCATACCGGAACCCGTATTCGATAAAGCTTTGCTGGACAAATATCTTCGGTACCTGGACATACCCATCGTTTAAAACACAAAGAGTATGTTTCTACAAAAAATGCCTCCGAAAGTCTGCCGCTTTTGGGGGCATTTTTTTGTAAATCCACCCAACGACAGGCTATTCAGATTTCAATGACCTCACCGGGTTCATCATCGCAGCTTTTAACGCCAGGAAACCTACCGTTAATAAAGCAATCATGACCGCAGCCAGTCCCGCTAACCCGAATATCCACCAATGAATATCCACCCGGTATGCAAATCCATTCAGCCAGCGATGCATCGACCACCAACCCAGGGGGGTGGCAATCAATATAGCTACCAGTACCAGCTTGATGAAATCACCGGACAATAGGGTGATGATATTTGAAACAGAGGCACCGAGTACTTTACGGATACCTATTTCTTTAAGTCGTTTTTCGGTAGAATAAGTGGCCAACCCAAATAAACCCAGGCAGGCGATAAATATCGTCAGACTGCCAAAGGCGGCAAATATTTGGCCGAATCGCACATCCTGTTGATATTGCGCGTTAAATGCCTGGTCAAGGAAACTATAGCGGAAAGGCCGTTGCGGCTCCAGCATAGCCCAGGTGCGTTCCAGCTCCGCCACCGTTTTGGATAGGTGCTCCGCTTTGATACGCAGTGATATCCGGCCTAAGGCATCATATGGCGCCATCCTGATTACCAGGGGCTCTACTTTCTTGTGTAGCGACTGGTAGTTAAAATCCTTTACCACTCCAACAATGGTACCTTTACGTCCCCATTGATCAAAATTTTTCCCGACGATTTCTTCAGGATTAGCATAACCGTATAACCGCGCTGCGGCTTCGTTGACGATGAGTGAATGCGTGGTGTCTGCCTGGAAATCGCGGGAATAGCCGCGGCCTGCAGCCATCTTCATTTCATAGGCAGGAAAAAAGTCAAAGTCCACTTCGTATAACGCCGGGCTGTAAGACTGCATACTACCGCTTTTGGTGGCGATATTAGTACCGGCATTCGGAAAAAATTCCCCCGGCACCGCCCTGGAAGCAGTAACAGCCAGCACTCCGGGGTTGGCTGCCAACGCAGTTTTCACCGCTTCAATATTCTTGTTGACGTTTTCATCACCCCCATAATCTATCACCAGCATCTGGTCCTGCCGGAAACCAAGATTACGGGTACGAAGATGATCCAGCTGCGAAAAAACAATAGCCGTGCAGGCTATCAAGGCAATAGACAAAGTGAACTGAAATATCACCAGGCCTTTTCTCAATTGTATTCCTTTGCCGGAAGATTCAAATTTACCTTTTAACACCAACGCAGGTTTAAAACGCGCCAACACCCAGGCGGGGTAAATACCTGCAGGGAGTCCTACTAAAAATGGCGCCAGCAACAATACCGTGGCCATCTTCCAGTTGAACAGATCTGCATAAGGTAATTGTTTACCTGAAATTTCACGCACCATAGGCAAGAGCAATAATATCAACGCCAATGCCAGCACCGTAGCCAAAGCGGCTATCAGCACGGCTTCTGTAAGGTATTGCAAAACGAGTCCTTGTTGATACGCGCCTACCGCTTTCCGCACACCTATTTCTTTCGCCCTTTCCATAGAACGGGCCGTAGTCAGGTTGATAAAGTTGATACCGGCGATAAAAAGAATAAAAGCCGCCACCAGCGAAAAGATATAGACGTTCGACAAACTACCGGTGGTACCGGGCTGACGCCCAGCCTCTGAACGGAGATAAGCATCTTTCAATGGCTCAAATGCAATGGTATAGGTATTAGCAGTTTCCCTCGGATTATAACGTTTCAAAAAATCAGGTACCTTGGCCTGCATCGCCGCAATATTGGTATGCTCCGGTACCAGGAAATAAGTATAAAAATCGACATAGCCCCAGGCGTCAAAGATTTCCGGACGGAAACGCCGGAAAGTACTCATCGATATCAGCGCCGAAAATGTAAAATGAGAATTGGCAGGAACATCTTCCATCACAGCGGATACCATCAACGACAAATCAGATTCCGCTTTAAACACCTGTCCCACGGGGTTGCTATTACCAAAATACTTCTCCGCCATACTTTTGGTCAGCACAATGGTGTTAGGCGCCTTCAATGCAGTTTCCCGGTTACCATACAATAGTTTCCAGCTGAAAATATCGAATGTGGCAGAATCGGCAAACAACATATTTCCTTCCTGGAACCGCTTGTCGCCATACTGCATCAGCAAGGTGACAGGGCTGGTAAACTGGGTCAGTTTCTTTATCTCCGGGAAATCGGCACTCAACGCCGGACCAACCGGCGCACAGCCCCATACCTGGTATTCCCGGGGCGCAGGAGGTGGTACTTCCTTCTGCCCGGTAGGGCTCCGGAAAGCCTGCAATACGCGGTATACCTCGTTATAGTGCTGATGATAGCGATCGTACGACAGTTCATCTTTTACATACATTACAATTAGAATGCAACAGGCAATACCCACCGTTAGGCCAATGATATTGATAAAAGAGTAGATTTTACTCCTGGAAAGACTACGCCAGGCAATCTTCAGATAATTACAGATCATAAATAGCAAGGTTACGGCGATACGATGTAAAAGATACGCGTTCGGTTGGCCAAAAAAAATGCCATCTAGACCAACACAATGCCATGGCGGATCCGCAGGATAAATATCGCTCAAAAACGTTCAAATACGGACACTCCGGGACCAGAAATGAACATCCCCGGCTCAATTTTGTTTACCCTTTAACTGGCAGGAAATTAGCAGTTTTTTTACCGGCACCAAACTTATAAGGCCATGAAAACATTACTCATACTAACCGACTTTTCAGAGAACGCCTTCCGCGCTGCAGAATACGCCGCTGAAGTAGCCATCCCGCTACAGATCAACCGGGTTATCCTGTATCATGCCTATCAAAGCATTATTGGCGGCACGGATTTGCCTATAGGCAATTCGCAGAGTAACCAGGATCTCTATCTCCAGAGCATGGAGCACCTGGCCCTGTTACAGGACCGGCTGAAACCCTCCCTTCAGGGAGTACAAATTGACCTGATGGCGGAAGATATTTCATTGCCGGCCTATATCAGCGATTTATGTAAAACGGAACAGGTAGATCTGATTGTGATGGGTGTTTCAGGCCGGTCCGGCCTGGAGAAATTATTACTGGGCAGTACCACTTCCATGATGATCGAGGAAAGCAAAGTGCCGGTATTAATTGTTCCGAAAGATACCATCATCGGCAGGGGGATCTCATCCATGGTCTTCACCACGGATCTGAAAGATCATACCACCATTCCCTGTCACCAGCTGTATGAATTCCTGGATGCCTTCCCGGTTCCCGTACAGGTGTTAAATGTAGCCAAGGGCAACGACGATACCTATTCACCGGAAGCCAGAGATACGATTGCCAGTCTGCATACCATTTTCGAAAATTACCCGGCAAATTTTGAATATATCAATGAAGATAACACTGTTGAAGGGATTCTCTCCTACGCTAACGGCCGGCATGCGTCCATTCTCATTGTAGTACCCCGCAAAACGGGTTTCCTGTCATCTTTTTTCAAAAGCAGTATCAGCAAAAAACTGGCGTACAATTCCAATATCCCGTTATTGTCATTACCGCCAGCCCCGGTAAAATAAAAAAGCTCCGGTTTGTTTACCGGAGCTCTTAGTTGTTTCTTTTTTCCTACGCTGGCATTACCCAGATCAGGTATTTTGGGTTTGATCTCAGATCTGTGTTATCAGACCACCCCTATTGAAACATCTGCTTATAACAGCGAAAAAATCGTGCCAGCAGGAAATGGCGTATTTAGCGTCATTTTCAGGAAAATATTTCCACAGGATGTTAAATTCCGTCTGCATACCTGTGATTTATTTCCATGATTTTATGCCTGTGCCTGACTCAAATCAACACTTTGTTATCCACCGCACATTTAATCAGCATAGCAGTATTCCGCGCATTGAATTTCCCAAGAAGATTACGGCGGTGGCTGTCTACCGTATCAGAACTGATAAACAGTTTTTCTGCAATTTCGTGATTGGTATGACCATTGGCAATCAGCCACAGCACTTCTTTCTCCCGCTTGGTAATATGTAACGGCAGCATGTTATCGGTTTTCAATACCTGTTTTAATTCGGCGGAGAGATAGGTTCTCCCGGAATAAACGTCGCGAATGGCTTTCAGCAGCTCCGCTTTATCGGCATTTTTCATCAAACAGCCACTGGCGCCGCTGTCCAACATGCCGGTAATCCCGGTATCGTTTTTATGATAGCTGAGGCCCAGCACAGCCACATCAGGGTAACGCTTCTTTATGCAGGCACAAAGTTCGGCGCCGCTGATATCGGGCAGCAGGGTATCGAGTAAAACAACATCCGCGGTATGGCGATCTAAAAAATGAAGACAGGAGATGCCGTTCCTGGTTTCACCCGCCAACTGAATATCTTTCTCCATGCTAAGCAGGGATCTCAATCCCTCTAGTATCAATGGGTGATCATCAACAAAATATAAACGGATCATGGTTTTTCTGTTTGCTGTAACGTCGTTATACGCTGGCATTTTGATGTTGGGAAAACAACTTAACTCATTTACTATACCTGTAAGATAGTAAAAAAATCGGGTGAATCAACAACAAGACAAGTTTAAAATATCAGCATACATTCTCCCCATGCAGGTCTGATTCCGGGGCTTGCGAAGCTGATGAGTGACAGGCCTATTCCGGCAATCCCTTCCAGCATATTGTGGCTGTTGATATAAGTAGGATGATGGTAAAACTTATAACCTGCGGGACCATCGTTCCAGGTATTCATTTGCAGGGTGGTTTGCAACCAGTTTCCCGAGGCATTCATTAATATGGCGTCGCCGGTGGCGATGCCTGCCTGTTGCAGGATATGCGCGATGCCTGCGCTGCCGTGACATAAACAGGCGTCGTGTACGGCGCCATTCTTCACATCCCGGTGAGCAGCGATGTGATGGAACATCCGGTGGGCCTCCTCCTGATAATCGCTTCGCTGAAGCCGTTTACCGGTACTCCAAAGCATGGTAGCAATCCCCAGGTCGCCATAACACCATCCGAGTCGGCTATGCGCATCACCCATTACTTCCCGGTTGGCCGTTACCAATACCGGGTAAAGCGACCGGTCTGCAGCTCCTGGTTCATTCCTGGCGCCCAGCAGCCATTGTACACTATTCTCAATTAAGGACTTTACTCTTTCTGTGGCAATTCCTTTTTCATAACATCTTGCCAGTATAGCGATAATAGCGGGTATGCCATGTGCCAGTCCGAGGTTAAACAGGTCCTGGTCTTTATATTGCTGACTCTTACTCGAAAAATGATCTTTCCAGGCAATACCGCCGGGTAAACTAATGGCGCTTTTCTCAAGATGTGTGACCAGGCTTTCCAGCTGTGTAACCGCAATATCGGCCGGTAATCTTTCCAGGAAATAAAGCGCGGTACCTAATCCATGATGCAGGAAATCATTCCTGCCCTCCGATAGTTCTGTTTCCATAAAATCTGCCACCAGCAGATCAATATCTGAGAAGGTATCTGCCGTATCTTCGGCTTCTATAAAGCCCATAGCGCTGAGGTGCTGTATACACCAGGAGATGCCCGCCAAACCGCTGCAGTGCGAACCGTTCATCGGTTCTTCCGACATAGCCTGCAAACATTTTTCTATAATGCGGTATACATTGTCGAGGTATTCTTCCTTTCCGGTAAGCTGGTGGTAATAGGCATAAAACAAGGCTACCCCGGTGTAGCCGCCTAATAAGCTGGTATTGGTGTCCTCTTCAATAAATCTGTCCAGTTCCGCGCAGATCCTTTGCAGTGTTGATAATGCTTCTTCCTTATGATTCATAAACTGAAATCCCTTTATAAAATATATAATGGCAAAACATGTATTGCTTTACGCACACATGTTTTGCCATACAGTCAGGTTGCTAATAATCGAAAGCTTAGTACCGGCAGGAATCAACGCTGCAGATCGGAGCGCCCTGGCTCATATTATCTGTACAGATGCGCAGAGAACAGAGCACGGAACAAGTTCCTACTGTTGCCATCATTTGTTGCTGGTTACCTGTAGCGGAGAGACTCGCTACTTTTATTTTACCGAGACTTAATTTTTTTTCTGATTGCTTTTTCATAACACTGATTTTAAACAGTACAGTAAAAGAATACCTATTGGCCACAGGCAAATAAGCTGTTTGCTTTTATAAATTGAATCAGGCGAAACAGATATCTGCACTGCACATGGGCGAACCCTGGCTGAGACAGGTTATTTTTTCGCTGGGCACACAGGTAAGTGACAGCATCAACTGGGCAATGCCTCCGTTAGCCGCACTGGCCTTGCTGAGGTCTGCCACCTTGATTTTACCAAGATTCAATTTCTTTCCGGATAATTTCTTCATCGCTGGCTTTTTTTAAAAACAAGGATCCTTTGAAATAGGCGGTGTACATTTCATAAACAAACTGCAACCTGTGTACGTAGGCGCTTTCGCATCACCCTGTTCCAGGCTGCTGATAGAGAGTTTGGCTACTTTTAATTTTCCGAGGGTAAGTTTTTTAACAGGTGTTTTTCTCATAATAGCAAAATTTATGTGTTGATAAATAAAGACAAAATAATCCGGCAGGTTTGTTGAAATAGGGCCAATAAAAAATACAGGTTTTACATCATTACAGGATTAACATAAATGTAGGGAGAAAGTAAGAAAACCGGCCTCACGGAAAAACGTGATTTTTCCAAAACCATGTTTAAACACAAAATTTACCGGTTTTACGTGATAGTCAGAAGAAGTGGAAACACCTACCTTCAACTCCTAATGTTGACCTTGGCCATGATCAGAGCTGAAAACTTCTATGTGGTAAGAACGCCGCTGTTACCGGTTAATATTGTCACCCAATTAAACCATATTACCAACGCCACACTACCTGTTGTTATAAAAGAAATTTTCCGGGATGCTTATCTGCAGGAAGCCATATATATTGCCTCTCCCGAATTATACCAGGAGTTGCAAAAGTGGCTGCAGGGAGGCAGCAGCAGTGAAAAAGAAACGTATAAACTTGCGGCCTCGCTATACCGGTACCTGTTGCGGATGAGTACCCGCTGCACCCCTTACGGGCTCTTTGCCGGCTGCGCTACAGGCCAGCCTGCTGACCGTACTTCCATTACAACCGGCAACAAAAACGAACATAAAAAGCATTGCCGTCTCGACATGAACTATGTTGCAGAACTGGCGGCAGCCATCACGGCCATTCCTGAAATAAAGGAACAGTTGCTGTATTATCCCAACAACTCCCTGTATGCTGCGGGCAAACAATTCCGTTACGCGGCCTATAGTATTAAAAATAAGATCCGCAACTACTACCTGACCGCTGTTAATAATACCCCCTACCTGGAAAAGATGCTGCATACCGCCACAGGCGGGGCTACGTTAAAGGATATACGTAACAGCATTGTGAGCCAGACCGATCAGATCAGCGAAGAAGAGGCCGCCGAATTTACAGAAGAACTGGTACAAAACCAGCTGCTGGTAAGTGAACTGGAGCCTACTGTTACCGGGGAAGAGTTTTTTATACACCTCACCCGGCGACTGTCCAGTCTCCAATACTCCAGCGAATTTGTACGACCGCTGGCACGTATCCGGGAGATACTGAACGACCAGCAAACGGGTGTGGAAAAATATACCACCACGCATGCCCTCGTAAAATCAATGCTTACGGATACGAGCAACAAAGATCTCGTGCAAACCGACCTTTTTCTTTCCACCGGCAGTAATACGTTGAGTCATACCGTAGTCAATGAACTGGCTGCACAAATGGGACAACTCTGGAAACTGGCTTCCAAAGACCATAGCAGCGATCTGCAAAATTTCTGTCAGGCGTTCCGGCAACGCTACGAAGAACAGGAAGTACCGCTGAGCCTCGCCCTGGACACCGAAGCAGGAATCGGCTATGGCCCGCACAGCAACGGCAACACCGATCATACTCCGCTGGTAGACGATATACAGGCCATCACCCGCGATGCCCAGGCCGCTGCTACAACCCGCAGTAAAATGCAGGAGTTCCAGGTACAACAACTGCAGCAATGCCTGCGTGACCAGAAAAAAATCATCACGCTTACCCGCGAACAACTGGACACACTGAAAGATAAGGAAGCGCCCTCATTGCCCGACAGTATGTACCTGATGGGAAGCATCATCAGCAACAGTGCTGCCGCCGTAGATAATGGCGATTACCTCTTTGATATGAACGGCTGTAGCGGCCCCTCTGCCGCTAACCTGCTGGGCAGGTTTTGTCATGGCGATGAAAAACTGGCCGCCAAAGTAAATGAATGTTTACGCGCAGAAGAAGCCCATGACCCGGAAAAAATCTATGCGGAAGTCATACACCTGCCTGAATCCAGGACGGGAAATATCCTGATGCGCCCAAGACTGCGGGATTATGAAATTGTATACCTGGCTAACAGTCTTACGCCGGAAGCATATCAACTGCACCTCTCCGACCTCATGGTAAGCGTGCAGCAAAACAAAGTAGTGCTAAGGTCCAAACGATTGAATAAGATCGTTGTTCCCCGAATGAGTACGGCCCATAACTATCGCAACGGTCTGCCGGTCTATAAGTTTCTCTGCGATCTCCAATACCAGGACTATCACACCGGTATTGGCTGGCACTGGCAAATCCCGGGTGATACCCCTTTCTTCCCGAGAGTGCAGTATGGTAATATCATCCTCAGTAAAAGCACCTGGGCATTGCATAAAAAGAGTTACCCTGCACTGGTAGCCGCCACAGCAGACCGCTATATGGAAATTTTCCGGGAGATAAAAAACAGCCTGGAACTGCCCCGTTATGTAGTCATCAAAGAAGGCGACAACGAACTGCCGGCAGATCTTGAAAACGAAGTGGCCGTGCATCTGCTGGTAACGCAACTACTCAAAAAAGAACAGGTTACCCTGCAGGAATTCCTCCATACACCCGATAACTGCTGGATTGAAGGAGCCGACGGGAAACATACCAACGAATTTATTATTCCACTGCAGTACCTGTCTTCCGAAAAAAACAAAAAACAAACAGCCCCTGTTATCAATACTATAACAGAAACGATTACACGAAAATTTAACACCGGCAGCGAATGGCTATACGTAAAATTATACGCCGGCACCCGCAGCGCCGAAAATATACTGAAAGAACAACTGTTGCCGCTCAGCCGGCAGCTGCTGGCTGATAACCTGGTCGACAAATGGTTTTTTATCCGGTATACAGACCCGGAACACCATCTCCGCATCAGGTTTCATCATGGCGCCCGCAAAGATTTCTGGAAAGAAGTACTGGAAAGATTGCATACCACGCTGGCATCATCCCCCAATACGGTATACCGCATTCAAACCGATACCTATGAGCGGGAAATTGAACGCTATGGCCCTGCTACTATGGTGCTTAGCGAAGACCTGTTTTACTACGACAGTGAATGTATACTCCAGCTTCTCGACCTGCTGGATGAAGAAGAAGGCGAACGTTACCGCTGGCTATTAGCCATGCGGGGTATAGATACCCTGCTGGATGATTTCGGCTATACCCTGCCGGAAAAAAGCGTCCTGCTGAAAATGCTGCAAAAAAGTTTTTACGAAGAATTTGGCGGTGGGAAACCACTGCTGTTGCAATTGAACGACAAATACCGGGAAGAAATGCGCACTATCAGCAGCATCCTTGACCCGTTGCAGGATAACGCAAATGGTATAGAAGAAGCCACTGCGTTGCTGACAGCCCGCTCCCGGAAAATAAAACAACGCCTGGAAAACGCCGGCATCAGTAACCGCGACGATCTGCTGGGCAGTTATATTCATATGTTTCTCAACAGGATACTGCTATCCAACCAGCGCAAACACGAACTGGTTATCTATCATTTCCTGAGCAGGTACTATGAATCTCTCACAGCTATTACCAAAAAACACCTAAAAGCTGTACTGTAGCCATATTTCATTATTCACAAAAAACAACACAAGTATGAAAAAGAAAATCGAAAAGAAGATGAAACTAGGTACGGTGAAAGTGGCCAGGTTAAATGTCAGCAATGAAGTAGCCGGCAAAAAAGATATCACTATTCCTACCACTACCGTGCATAGGACTTTTGATTGCTAAAAGCAGCATACCGGGCTTGCCTGCGGGCTTACTCCTACAACCAACAGGCGGCCCGGTATTTCATTTGCTTTTAAACAAAAAGGGAAGTTTACTGCTAAACAAATCAGTTTACTTACTGCTTAAACAGATCTATCGGTTTACTTTTTAAACGGATCCGAATACTTCACATCCTTGATTAGCTCCTCATCTGTAAGCGTTTTCATAAAAGCAATAAGGTTGCTTTTATCCGCGGCACTCAAAGGAATACCACCGGCCATCAGCTGGATACCCAAATTAGGGTTTCCTTTAATCTTGGTATTATAATGATCCAATACCGCCTCCAGCGTGGTAAAGCGGCCGTCATGCATGTAAGGGGCCGTGAGCGCCACATTTCTCAGACTCGGGATTTTAAAAGTACCCTGGTCCTTTGGCTGATGCGTTATTTCCCCGATGCCTTTGTCGGTATAATTTGCTTCCAGCCCATTGTTGGAGCCAAAGCCTGTATTAACACCGGTATTATCTACAATCAGGAAAGTGGATTTTTGTCCGGGGCTGCTGGTATTTAAATCGCTATGACATTCCGTACAGAAGTTACGCTGCATGGTATGCAGCCCTTCCCGCTCCTGCGGCGTAAAATTGGCAAAGTTGTTCTGTACTCCTTTATCATATTTTGAATTCAGGGAAACGATGGAACGCAGGAACTGCGACAACGCTTTCCCAATCTTACCGGATGTAACTTCCGTTGAACCAAATGCTGCTTTAAATAAGGCAGGGTAATAAGTGAGCTTACCCAGTTTCTTTTCCAGCGAAGGCAAGTCAGGCATCCCCATTTCTATATGATCAAGAACAGGCATCATCGTTTGCGCTTCTATATTTGAAGCCCGCATATCCCAGAACATGGTTTTATCTTTAAAGAAACGCAGATTGGTAACCGGCATGGCATTGCGGCGGGTTAGCTGTCCTTCGAAACCTTTTGAAAGTGCTACCACATCAGAAAAAGCGTTGGCCTGGTGATGACAGGAAGCGCAGGAGATGCTATTGTTTACCGACAATGACTTGTCATAAAAAAGCACGCGGCCCAAAGTGGCGCCTTCATTCGTAATAGGATTGCCGGCAGGGGTATTATCCAGCTGCGGATTGGCCGTTATAAAATCCTTTAACCAGGGAGGCATGTTGGTCCGGGTATTTACATAGTCGTACGGTGTAGGCGGTAAATTAATCGGGCTTTCACCAATCGGTTCTGGTTCGGGGTGAATCGGATTATCGGGATCTTTTTTACAGGAAAGGGCATTTACAATTATTATCACCGCCATTAGTAGCAAAACGGTGATACTTTTCCGATGCTTCATTGCTAACATATACAGAATTTTCTGCTATTACACCTGAACAGAAAAATACCCTTATGGAAATATTATCATCTTCGGAAACAGCTAATTTATTTAGCATCAAATAAAAATAGAGAAGCCCCAAACACCACTACAGCATGATGTTTAAGGCCTCTCTACATTATTCAATTTGCTTTCTCCTACAAAAATACTAATATTTTTAGTAAAAAGAAATTTATTTTTTTGATGTGATACTACGCTTTCTTATCTATCCCGCTTTAATTTGTAGTAGTCTACCAATGCATTCCCCACAACTTTCATCTCTTCCGTTGTTAACGCACGCTCGTATAATAAAAACCGGGAAATTTCTCCAATAAACGATTCCCTTCCCGGGTGCTCTACTGCATCCCGTTCCTGGCCTATCGCCAGTTTGGAGGCGTTGGCACTTATGTTTACCGGGAACCTGCCTGTTGCCACCGGCCGGGTACAATTGTTTACATACAATGAAATATTGACGGTATCAGTGCCCGCATCCATTCTTCCTGCTACCAGGTAATATTGCGCTGTAGACAATACCTGTTTAGCGGCAATGTTGGGGTTATTAGCATCCCATCTGCCAAACGTTTTACCATTCCGGCTCCCCATCCAAATACTGTTATCATCGTTAAAGCCAGCCCAGAAGCCTTCATAGTATCCTCCGTTTTTGAGCGATCCGAAAAATGAGTTTACATTTTCCAGCTCGCCGGACTGCTGCCCGGGCTTCAGCACACAAAACCAGGTGTAACCGCTGCCTGTAACCAGGTGATCGAAGGCATCTTCATCGGCTGCTACCAATTCCTGTTTATTAAAAGAGATAGTGTTGTGGCCATTTAACGAAGGAAGATGTTCCACCAGCAATGGTCTGCCGGACCCTTCTTCTTTTCTTCCCTTATCCTGCTTCACAAAAGCTTTCACCGGGAAAGTCTTTGCCTGGTTTATCCATTTCTCTACTCTTTTGTGCTCATCGGTAACAACGGCGCTGTCGGCATCCAGGTCCACGATCAATCCCTTGTTAATCAATACGCTTCCCCCATCGTATAGATGATACCAAACCAGGGGATGGTCAGCGGAATCATGCTCAAAACCACGACTGCCGTTAAAGTGTAGTATCCTGATGGAATTATTACCCAGTAAGGTTCCGGGCGATGTCAACAAACACAGGAGCAGTACGCCCCGGGCAAACAAACTTTTATAATCTTTCGCCGTGATGTGAAAAGAGATCTTCATGAGTATGCAATGAAAATTTTGTTATAAATCTAATACACCCGGTTCATTATTTCTCCACTACTTTAGCCAGATTAGTTTAACTAATCATGCACCAATTATTTGCGTTCGTTCATCCGCTGCCGGAAGCTTTCCAGGAATTGTCCTACATGGTAGCCATCCATAAGGGCATGATGCACATGTACGGAAACCGGCATTAACTTACGGCCCCTGTCCTCTTTCATCTTCCCGAAAGCTATTTTAGGACAGCTATCTTTAAATGAGAAACTGCGCGCATGGGAAATGGCGGTAAAACTAATCCAGGGCAGGGAGGAATAATGGATCACGTTTTCCCCGGAAACGGCGGGCACCAGGCCGGTACTGTTCCTCACCCTTTCTGTTTCGGCTTTGCTTTTAGCCTCAAAGGTGGCGAAGTCCTCGTAATAGTCCATATAGGCAAACCCGAAAGTGCCATCGGGCCGGTTAATGGTAGGCGATGCATGTACCTGGTCATATATCCATACCTCGCCATCGCTGATGCGATAGCGGAACGGAATTACCTCATTGGCTGCCGCCAGCGAGTGATGCAGATATTTCAAAAAGAAAGAGCTGCCGGCAGCTTTCGCCTGCTCATAGGCAACCGTGCAGTCGATGTCTTCACAAACACCAAAAAATGGTTCCTCAAAACGGCCAAAGAAATGAAAATGATCTTTTCTTGCCCAGGTATTCAAATCTAACTGTTGTTTCATGTGGTCAAGTGCGGCAGGATCTCCGCGATTGTAATAAACTGATAAAAATGGGGATCTTCAATGGTATGATCTATATGTTCATGCTGCCAGGTGGTATGATATGGCACATGCACGGCATGGCCCCCCAGCGCCAGCACCGGCAACACATCTGACTTCAGCGAATTACCGATCATCAGGAACTCTTCCGGGCGACAGTCCAGGTGTTTCAGCAGCTTCTGGTAATCGCGCTCCTTTTTGTCGCTCATAATTTCTATATGATGGAAGTAGTGCTCCAGTCCAGACTTTCTCAACTTACGCTCCTGGTCCAGCAGATCGCCCTTGGTAGCCACTACGAGCCGGTACTTGCCATACAATGCGGCCAATACCGAGTCCACCCCGTCGAGCAGTTCAATTGGTTTATCAAGCATCTCCTGTCCGTACTGAATCACCTTGTGCAGTATCTCCGGGTTGGCCGTGTTTTCAGTAACCCGCAGCACCGTTTCTATCATGCAGAGCATGAAAGATTTTATACCATAGCCATACAATGGCAAGTTGTCCATCTCTGTTTTAAACAGCTCCTGCGACACGGTATGACGTGGCAGGTAGTCTTCCAGTAAGCCGCAGAAACGGGATTCCACTTCCTGGAAGTAAGGCTCATTCACCCAGAGGGTGTCATCGGCATCGAAAGCAATTACGCTAATATGATTGTTCATTACTATTTTTACATTTTTCCGGATGCAAAAATAAACACCGGCATTAAATAAAACGGGACATTTGTCCCACACGCTACTGGTATGTTACGAACAAATCTCGGCTTTTTTAATTTCATGGAACGTTATGAAGCAGCGGGTAATACGGTTGCCCGTAAATCCTTTGTCCCCGGCGCCCGGTTAATCAGGCAGGGGGATACCATCAGCCATGTATATATTATTATCGACGGTATTACCAAATGTTATATAGCGGAAGATAACGGGAAGGACTATATTTTCGAATTCCTGGGTAAGGGAGAAGTCACCGGGGACCTGGAAGCGATCCGGCAAGAAAAATGCCTCTGCAATATTGAAGCCATCACACCGGTCACGGCTTACGCCATTCCGCATTCGTTGTTTTCGTCGCTGGTACTCAGCAACCCGGAATTTAACAGTTTACTGATCCATGAACTGGCTACGCGCATCCATCAAACCTGTATCCGCGCCTCCTATCAGCAACTCTACCCGGTAGAATATGCCTTGCTGCGTTTACTCTCCCTTGAAGCGGATCAGCAGCTCCTCATTCCTAAAAAGGATATGGCGGCTTACCTGGGGATCTCTGTCAGAAGTTTTAACAGAACGCTGAAGGAGTTAAGAGAAAAAAATATCCTGGATACCGGGGGACTGAACATTGATCTCAGTAAAAAACAACTGGAAGAAATACTAAGAAGATTTGAGGAATAACAATAATTGTCTTGCCCGGCAACTGCATAATCCTGGGTAAGACAATTTCCAAAACCGAGAGCGCCAGTTGGTTATCAACGGCCGTACGTTCAGTTCTGGTTGAATACGATATAGAAATTAGTGATTAATATCACACTAACCTGTCAACAGATTTTAAACAGTTGTAAACAAAAGTTAAGCACTGCAACCGTTTTGTACCTGTCTCCCTGCATTAATATTTTGCCAGGTCATAAAAATGCGCTTATTTTATCCACCCAAATACCATAAAAGACAAACTCAAGATAACTGTTCAACGACTCACATGAACCACCCTTCATGGCTATAAACGGCACCTGTATTATCCTCCAGTTACTTATGATGACTCTTTAACTACTTAACTGTTTACCTGTAATGCAAAGTAACTATCAACGCCTCCTGGAACCGGTTTTTACCAGGGCCCGGATAGAAGAACGCCGGGCAGCCATCGCCAGGCAATTTTTTATTTCCGGAGAAAAGGAAGGACTCCATACTTTCCTGACAGAAGAATTATTGATTGAAGAAGACGGGGTTGAGATACCAAAGGGATTCAGCGGAATATCGTACCTGATCTTCCTGTTGCATATAGCAGCAGAAATCAAACATGGAGCCATGCTTCAACATCTCTATGCGGCCTATAGCATGGATACCCCGCAGATACCGGAAATATACCAGCTCCGGGTCAGCAGCTGGCAGGAAGTATGCCTCGGCATCGCCAAAGAGGAAATGAGGCACCTGGTACTGGTACAACAGGCGTTGAAACTGATCGGTGCGCCGCTGTATGCCGAGGAGCAGGAGCATCACCCGGACACGCCCTGTTATCCATTTTCTTTCCGGCTGGAACCACTGACACCCGCTTCTGTTGCCAAATATGTTTATGCAGAAGCACCTGCGGACTTCCTTAACAGCGCCGATCCGCAAGCCAAAGAAATCAAGGACAGGGTAGCGAAAGAAACGCCTAAAGCCAATATGGTAGATGCCCTGTTTCACGTGTTACTGCAATTGGCGGAGGCCCCCGCTGTAATGAATGATGCTATATTGCGAACAGATGTTTATCATACCCTCAGTGCTATCAGGGCTAATAATTCAGCAGTAGATGAGCCTTCCCGGTTTAACCGCCTGCTGAATGTATACCGGGAAGTATGCGAAGTGGCCAACGAAGCGGGCCTTTTCTGGCAAAGCAAAGAGGCTATCCCACAGTGGTGGGACAGCCTCCGGCCTGAAATGGCGCCTGTTATTTTACATCCATCGATGTATAAACGCCTCTGTCGGCCACAATCCCTAACCGACTGAACATTTCAGCGGGGTTAAAGCCTTGTTCCCTGTACAGAGCCTGCACGGTTTCTTTGGCGTTCGCCAGCGCTTCTTTACTCGCCCATTTGGCCACTGTTACGCAGATAAGGTTTCCTTTTTCATCAGTATGCTCATAGGCCGCATCTTCTATAAAACCCGGTAGTGTTTTGATAAAGTGGCGGTTGATAGCTGTTCTCTGTTTGAATTCAGCGATACCATGAGCCGGTACCAGGAACTTATCAATAAACTGTACCATTTCTTTCGGGGACTGCTGCGGCGTTATTTCAGCCGGTAATACATCCAGTGTTTGGAGAAAGCCTAAACGATCTATCTGCACATCTGAACCTATTATTTTCCCGTCTTTTAATTCATACACCGCCATACCATCGTTGGTAATATTTTTACCGGTGGCAGGAATATTCCGGTACTCCCCGGTTTGAGTCCCGGTCCATTTCCACCTGGCTACTACCTTATTGCCTTCTCCGATCACTGTTATCAGCTTCCAGTGAATATCCGGGAACGCCGCTATCAGGCTGGTTAAGGGCGCTTCAAAACCAGCCGCCCCTTTTACACCCCCAACACCTGTATATTCATCAGAAATATAGTGAGATAACAACTGCATGTTCTTTTTATTCAATGATTCATCATACAATGCCTTTACGATTGCTTTATTGTTTTCCATGTTAAAAGTTTTATTATGATTATTGTTGCTTACCTGTTGAGCGGTTACAATGCCGGGGAATAATAATCCCGCGAGCAGTACTGATGTGCGGATGTTCATTTTTTGATCGTTTTATTGAATACAAAAGTAGCCGGAGCCGGGCGCCGGGAATTGTAAAAAATCATTGATTTTAGTGGCGGCCTCCAAATTCAAACCCCGGGATACCGTTTTCAAGAAACGCCCGCAACGGCAACAGGCAGTCCCCCATCTTTACAAAAAAAAACTACATGTCCAGAATCCTTTTGTTTTGTTTACTGCTTTACAGCCAGTGTCTTTTTTCCCAGGGCTATCATATCAAAGGCCATATCCCAGCCTCGCAAAACGGGCAGTATATTTATCTCTACGGCATCGACTATTCAGGTCTTAACCCTAAAATCTCCGACTCTTCACTGATTACCAACGGGGAATTTCATTTCCGGGGAAAGCTGAACACGCCGGGGCTACTGGCGTCGCTGTACCTGAAAGACTACCGGGTATTTTTCCACCAGTTCTTTATAGAAAACCGGGAAATTGGCGCTATCGCCACTTTACGCGACAGTATCCATCCGCAGGCAAAACTGGCTACCACCAACAACCCGCTCACAGTGCAATACCAGGCCTGGAAAAAACAAACAGATAGCATGGAAACGGTCCTATCCCTCACCTATATGCGGATGGATAGCATGGAAAGAACCCATGCTCCGGCTACCGCTTTCGATAGCTTAAAAATGGCGTTGCAAATACCGAAACAACAACTAAAAATGGCGAAGGTGGATTTCATCAGGAAACATCCGGGCGATTATATTTCGTTGGTGTGGCTCCGTTATGATATGTCCGCACGAATGAGCGATACACCGGAATTAGTAGATAGTCTCTTTCAACAGCTCTCACCGGTGTTAAAAAAACTACCCGAAGGAAAAGGGCTGCGGGAAAAGATCGCCGCCATGAAAAGAATGCATCCCGGTGCAAAGTTGCCGAACTTCCAACTTCCGGATAGCAGCGGCAAACAGATAAAACTGTTGGATTTCCCCGGACAATACCTCCTGGTTGATTTCTGGGCTTCCTGGTGTGCCCCTTGCGTGGAAGCCATCCCGGGCTTAAAAAAGCTATATGATACCTGGCAACCCAAAGGATTATCTATGATAAGTATTTCACTGGATAACGAAAAAAGCCGCTGGCTGGAAGCCCTGAACAAATACCAGCTGCCCTGGCGGCATGCATCGGATCTAAAGGGTTGGAAAAGCCCTGTAGCGCTGCATTGTGACATCTATGCGATCCCTTCCGTTATTCTACTTGACAAAACAGGTATGATCGTTGCCATCAACCCTGATCTGCCTAAGCTATTGCCATCCTTACTCAAATAATATATATTCGGTCATGAAAATCTGGATACGTCTGCTTTTACTGATGCTGCTATGTGATGGTATGCCGGCAAATGCACAATTGATTGTAAAAACAAAACTCTCCACCCACTTTCTTCTGCCGGGAATTAATATGACGCTTTCCAATAATTTTGTCCATGGCACCCACAAATACACGCCAACCTATATTGCCTTGCCATATGACGATGAATATTTCACAGTATACGGTAAACAAACCATCCTCAGCGGATTTAAGAGCGATAGCACGTTAGACCTAGACGAATATTCCGGATCTTTCTATTGGGATACCAGTAGAGTTGACGCAAATGCTTTTCTCTTCGAAGACTTGCAGTCCAGGTATTTTATCAATGGAACACTGGTGAGTAACTGGCAGTATATTGATAAAATGCCTTCTTTCAAAGACAGTGCTATTAAATTCAAAACCGCGCCGCATGAATTAGGGACCGGTTTCTGGATGGTGAAGGATAGTCTCAACATTGGCGATAGTATGCTGATAGAATTCAGGAGAAATAACGGAGCCCCATTTCTACGGCTGCATCTTAAACGGGAGAATGCCTACACGCAACCATTTATGATGTGCAGACGCGATGATTCATCCCATGCTGAACTATCATTTATCAGCTCGGAATTATTACAACAGGATAACCAGGTTTACAATTCGTTATTCTATCATGATTGGCCGGGAAGCGGCTTAGCATGCAATAATCTCCGTATATCCGCCCGGAATAAAATGGCCTTTTATTTCAGAAAAGATAATGACAAATCAAAAGACTCTATCTTCCTGTACCGCATACTGGGCGGCAGGTATAAGGATACTTCCTGGCAAAAAACAGATGGGTTGGTATTAATGACTGCATTGAACGACAATGCGCACTACCGGCTGGAAGTGAAATATGCAGATGGTCGTGGAACGTTATCCACCTATACGTTCTACACACCGCCACTATGGTATCAAACCACCTGGTTCAAAGTGATGCTCATCGCCATCGCAACAATTTTGCTGCTGCTGCTGGCGTTTATTTCCAGGGTAAGGAACAACAAACGACGCATCAAATACCTGCAACTGGAAATGCAGGCACTCCATGCACAAATGAATCCTCATTTCCTTTTCAACGCACTCAGTTCTATACAGGGCCTTATGAACGACGGCCAAACAGATAAAGCCAATAAGTACCTCAGTGGCTTTGCCGCCCTTTTACGGGGCGCTGTTTCCCAGGGCAGTAAAGAATTTGTGCCGCTAAGGGTAGAATTAAAGAACCTGAATAACTATATTGAGCTGGAAAGGCTCCGTTTCGGATTCCAATATAGCAATACTGTTGTAGCCGGCCTGCCGGCAGATGAAATAAACATGTTGCCGCTGCTCGCACAACCACTGATCGAAAATGCGGCTAAACATGGTCTTTCAGGAAAACGGGACAACGGCATACTTCACCTGGACATCACCCGGGAACAGACCGACCTGCTGATATGGGTTACCGACAACGGCATTGGATTTGATACCCGGAAACCACCAGCCGGTCGTGGTATATCCCTTACACAGGAACGGATTGCCCTCTTTAACCGGATGAACAAACACCGTAAAATAATACTGGACATCAGCAGCTCCGCCGAAGGCACCCGCTGCTGCATACGATTCAAAAACTGGATGGACAATGATTAATGCCCTGATCATCGACGACGAACCTATTAATATCATTAACCTGCAACGCCTGCTGGAGCAACACTGCCCGGGCGTTGCAGTTACCGGTACCGCCAAGAGCGCCCGTGAAGGCATTACTGCCATTGAACGCCAACAACCGGATCTTGTTTTCCTCGACATACAAATGCCCGGCAAAAGCGGTATCGATATGTTGAAGGAACTACCGGCGCCTAATTTTGCGTTGATCTTTGTAACCGCCTATGATCAATACGGCATACAGGCGGTGAAATTTGCCGCCATGGATTACCTCCTCAAACCGGTAGATCCGGAGGAGCTGAAAGCCGCAGTAAACAAAGCCGCCACGGCGATTGTGCAGAAAAAACAACAACAGCAGCTACAGTATCTTGTAGAAATACTGCAACAGGGCCAACAAAAAGAAGAGCACCGCATTGCCCTCCCCTCTTTGAAAGAAACAAGGCTTGTATATACGAAAGATATTGTTCGTTGTGAAAGCAGTAACAGCTATACACATTTTTTTACCGCCGATGGAGAAAAGATTACAGTAGCCGTATCTATATACGAATATGAAGAAATGCTGACGCCTTACGGATTCCTGCGTTGTCATCAGTCGCACCTTGTCAACAAAAAATTTGTAAAAAGCATCGTCAAAGAATCCGGTGGTTACCTGCTGATGCAGGATGGTAGCACCATTCCCCTATCAAGATCCCGCAGGGATGAATTAAAAAAAGGGCTGATATAGTATATCATTTATGGTTTTGCAATACCGATGATCACACCGAATTTATCCCCGGCTTGCACCATCCATTTACCTGCGGTGAATGCGGGCTAAAAGCACAACAGGTCAGCATTTACCATATAACAATAACCAGGTGAGCGTGTACCATACCACCGCCAGATCGGCCGTGCGCACCGATACCGGCAATGCGGATGAAAAAGGACGTATACATTAATACAACAGCGCCGTTTTTTTGCTTTCTGAAAGATGGCGCTATCATTATTCCCCTACATTTTCCTCTCTCATAAGGAAGCGGCCATATTCCATCAAGATATCAATAGCCGGAAGTGCCCGTTCTGCCCTGCGTGTTAAGGCATATTCTACCCTCGGCGGTTTTTCCCGGTAAGTAATACGGGTCACCATCCCCTTTTCTTCGAGTTCGCGCAACTGTGTAATCAGCATCTTATCCGAAATATGCGAAATGGCTTTTTTCAAATCGCCGTATCTCACCGGTCCCTCCCGCAAACATAGTAACACCGGCATTTTCCAGGTACCGCCAATATGCGCCATGGCAAATTCAATTGGATTGTAGTAGATGCGGCTTTCATGCAAAAAGTCTTTCATAGTGCAAAGTAAATCGTTTATAATCAGCCGTTTCTCACTACTCTCCTTTATCGGCAAAAAAGTATATAAAGCGCCAGGAAATAAAATTAAAAATATGTTTGCACGATTAAAAATTTTCCGTTTATGTTTCAAAAAGAATGGCTGACAGCCCCCATTTTGCAATGCCTGTCGCTCGACGACACCCTGGCATTTTGGGGATTACTGGGATACAAAACAACTTACTACCAGAACCGCCCTTATAAGTACGGGGTGGTGGAACGGGAATGTTCCGCCCTGCATTTTGTGTATGTAAAAGGACTGCAACCCGGAAAGTCGTACAGCGGTTGTTTGGTAACAGTCAAAGATGCTGCCGCCCTGTATGCCACGTTTACCCAAAGTTTGCGTACACATACCGGTAAAGTACCGGCTGCAGGACTACCACGTATTTCAAAAATGAAACCAGGGGCTACCAGGTTTAGCGTCACCGATCCCTCGGGCAACTCCGTGATTTTTGTAACGATGGGAGAAGCCGATACCGAAGTTTTTAATGACCCTGAAAAAGAAGGATTAACGCCATTGCAGAAAGCCATTGCGCTGGCCATACGGCTGCGTGATTTTAAAGAAGATCCTGCCGCCGCCGCCAAAGTACTGGATACCTGTTTGAAGAAAGCCGTTCATGAAATGAATATCGATCTTGCCCATGCATACTGGATAAGAAGAGAACTGGTGACTGACCCTGACGGCTCCGATCCCTACCAGGTACAGCTGAAACAGATCCGGCTATCGCCCGGAGAACTAACGCAACTACAAGCAAAACTGCATATCAGCGAGGATATCACGCACTTCTTTGCAGATTAATATTTTTACTTAAACACCTCCGGAGCTCAGGGGATGTTTGGCACACCAGGAAAATTTTTCAGATTTCTGCGGAAAGTGGCAGCATTTTCTTTACTGTCATCCACTGCCCATACCGCCATCGCATACAATACCGGTTTTAACCCCTGCCCTGCTTTTGTAAGACTGTAAGTTACATGTGGCGGCACCACCTGTTTTGCTTCCCGCAATACCAGGTCATCGGCCTCCAGTTGCTTTAAATGCTGGATCAGCATTTTTTCCGTGATGGCCGGGATGGATTTTCTCAGGTCGCTATATCTTTTACTGCCCGATAATAACTGGAACAGGATGATAGGCTTCCAGTATCCGCCGATCTTCTCCATTACATAGGTAACAGGGCATTCCTGGAAGGCTGCCTTCTTATTTGCCTGGATGGTAGAATTGTCTTTTATGTTTGCCATGTATACATACTTTAGGGTAAGTACTTGTACAAAAGTAAGTACTGCAATACTTTTGTACAAGAAAATTATTAAAACATATTTCTTATGAACATTACTATCACAGGGTCTTTAGGAAACATCAGCCAACCCCTCGCCACACAGCTTATTGCAAAAGGTCATCACGTTACAGTGATCAGCCGTAACCCGGAAAAAGCCGCCGCTATTACCCAACTCAACGCCATACCAGCGATCGGTTCTATAGAAGACGCGGATTTCCTGTTGCGTACATTTAAAAATGCAGACGCCGTATACATCATGATTCCGCCTAACTTTCAGGCAACAGATATTCATGGCTATATGAAATCGGCCGGCGACCGCTATACTGCCGCCATTGAACAGGCGGGTGTAAAGCATGTGGTTAACCTGAGCGCCATTGGCGCCCATCTCCCTGATGGCCCGGGTCCCAACAGCGCCAATTATTATGTAGAGCAACAACTGAATGCACTAACAGATACACATGTACTACATCTTCGCCCCGGTATGTTTTATACCAATTTCTATGGCAGTATGCCCATGATAAAGCACCAGCACATCATCGGCAACAATTTCGATGCAGCCACGAGCATGGTACTATCGCATCCGCACGACATTGCCGCCGCCGCAGCTGAAGCGCTGGATACGCTCTCCTTCACGGGGAAAACTGTGCGCTACATTGCCAGCGATGAAAAAAATGGCGCTGAAATAGCCGGCATATTAGGCGCGGCCATCGGTAAGCCTGAACTGCAATGGATCGGCTTCTCCGACGAGGATATGTTACAGGGGATGCTACAAAACGGCTTCACCGAACAAATGGCACGAGTATATGTGATTGAAATTGGTCTAGCACTCAGGGAAGGCACTTTATTTGACGACTACCGGAAACATGCCGCCACTACCTTCGGAGAAAGACGCCTGACTGATTTTGCAAAGGAATTTGCCTTTGCCTACAACGCCGGCAATTAATATACATTACCAGGCATTCAACATCATGTGCTAAATGCATAAGACCCCGCGATCAATCGCAGGGTCTTATGCGTTTTATAATAGTTACAGCTACTTCACCGGGATTTCTCTCAGTATATGCAACAAATAATCATAGAATCTGCCAACAGAGGAAACCTGTACTTTTTCATCCGGCGAATGAGCTCCCTGTATGGTGGGGCCGAAGGAAATCATATCCAAACCGCCAAAGTGACCACCTAAAATACCACATTCCAGTCCGGCGTGACAAGCGCCCACTTTGGGTTCATGCTTAAAATGATCTTTATATAATTGCAGCAGCAATCGCAGAACAGCAGAATCAGCATCTGGTCGCCAGCCAGGATAGTCGCCGCTTTGCGCTACTTCGCACCCAATGTTTTCAAAGGCCGCGCCTACTGCTGCCGCCACATCTTCCTTCGTGGTTTCTACGCTGCTCCGTTGCAGGGATTGCGTAATAAAAACGCCATCCTTTACAATCACCCGCGCCAGGTTGGAAGAAGCTTCTACCAGTCCTTCAATATCGGGACTCATCCGGAACACACCGTTGGGAGCGGAATAAATAGCCCGCAATACCTGCGGAAAATATGCTGCATCCATTACGGTGGCGGGATTTTCTGCCGGGCTCACTTCTACTGTAAGACCTGCTTCAATAGATTTATACTCTTCTTTCAGCACCGCCGCGAAATCGTGTACAAAAGCAGCAAAGTTATCTTTTACACCAGCGGGCACTGTTATAGTAGCATTGGATTCGCGGGGAATCGCGTTCCGCAGACTTCCGCCATCTAAGGTCGACAGCTGTATATCAAATTTTTTCTTCGCGTTATACAGCAAACGGTTCATCAGTTTGTTGGCGTTTGCTCTTCCTTTATGGATATCCATACCGGAATGTCCGCCCATAAGACCTTTGATGGCGATATCAAACGATGCGATACCATCTGCCGCAGGCACTTCTTTATATACTCCTTTGGTATTGGTATCCAATCCGCCGGCGCAACCGATCGTCAGTTCATCTTCTTCCTCCGTATCAAGATTGAGGAGAATGGTACCGGAAAAATTAGCCGGGTCCAGCTCTTTGGCGCCAGTCATACCCGTTTCCTCGTCGATGGTGAACATCGCCTCAATGGCCGGATGCGTGATGTCTTTAGCCGCCAGCACCGACATGATCGCTGCCACGCCAATGCCATTATCGGCTCCCAGCGTGGTACCACGTGCCTTCACCCAGTCCCCGTCTACATACATATCAATGCCCTGGGTAGCGAAATCAAACACTACATCGCCATTCTTTTGGTGTACCATATCGAGGTGGGATTGCAGTATCACCGTTTGGCGTTGCTCCATCCCTGCTGTAGCAGGTTTTTTAATCACCACATTCCCGGCAGCATCCCTGCGAGTTTCAAGCCCCAGACTTTTACCAAAATTCATCGTGAATGTAATGGCGCCCTCTTCTTTTTTGGAAGCGCGGGGCACTGCGTTCAGATCAGCAAAGTATTGCCATAACGGCTGCGGCGATAAATCCTTTAATTCCATCAGTAACGTGTTTTTGACGCCGGCAAAGTATACAAATCATTTCAAACGGGCAAAAAACAGTAAATACGTTATGAGGTACCCGTGCAGTCAAAACAGGTAACCCTGCGCAGCTCCTGCACAGGGTTACACAGCTTCTTAACTTAGATTTTCCGCCACATACACATCTATCGCCTGTTGCATAAACCGGCCGAATGCCGGATGTTCCAACCCATTCACTTTGGTGTAGCGTTCGTCGTTGGCTAACAGATCACCAAGTCCTTTATAGGCTTCGGCCTGTTTGCCTGTTTTGCCCCAGAACTGCAATATGTAGTGATAGTGCCGGTCAATTTCCGCCTGCACTGCCGCGGCCCCCGGATCGAGGTGACTCATTGCTGCCAGCGCATTCCAATTGGCCTTAAAGCCATCCTGCAATTGCTGAAAACTTTCCTTGTCCATGGTCAGCAATTGTTTTTCGGCATGTTCTACCTGGCCTGGCCACTTTGCGCGGGCTTCGTCGCGCCAGGCCTGCGCCTGTTCTTTGGGTAAGCCCTGATATAAATCTTCCGGATTCATTTTTACGTTGTTTTGTAGGTGAAGAATTGTTTTGTGCACCGTAGTCAGCAAAGCATCTATCCGGTCTTTCTTCAGCAACAACTTTTGCCGGTGCCCTTCGAGGGCTTGTACCAGGTCAAATTCCGGATCATCCAACAAGTCGCCTATTTCCTTCAGCTCAAAATCCAGTTCCCTGTAAAAAAGCACCTGCTGCAACCGGAGCAGTTCCGCTTCGCCATACAACCGGTACCCCGCGGAGGTACGGACGGATGGTTTCAACAAACCGATCTGATCGTAATAGTGGAGCGTGCGCACACTCACACCTGCTATTTTTGCCAGTTTCTTTACCGCATACTGCTTCATGACGGGTGTTCTTTTTCTGATACCAACAAAGGTAGGGTATGACGTTGCGTAAGAGTCAAGTGTTTGCTACACTTTTTTTTAAAAAGTAGCTAAGATTGGGACCTAACGGCTATTTCGTTAACTTTATAAGATGGGTTTTTATTCCGAACAATTTCATAAACTGAACGGCAAACTGTATCCAAAAGAATACCTGACCAGGCAGCTGATACAGAGCAGGCATTTTATGGAAGAACATTTTGCCGAGAATATTTCTGTAGCCGGCTTTGCCCGTGAGGCCTGTTTATCAAAATTTCATTTTATCCGCTTGTTTAAAAGCTATTATGGTTATACCCCGCATCAACATCTTATTTCAGTAAGGATACGGGAAGCCCGGAAGCTATTGGCTGCCAATCAGCTGATGGTGGCGGTTTGCACGCAATGCGGATTTGAAAGCATTCCTTCTTTTACTGCGCTGTTTAAAAGGAGTACAGGTATTACGCCTGCCGCATTCCGTGAACAGGTACAAAAAAGCAATAATCGATAAGCCAGGTTACCGCCTGGCATGTATGTTTGTAAAAACTAAAACGATGAAGATTACTGTTACCAGCGTATTGGTCGACGACCAGCAAAAAGCACTGCAATTTTATACGACCATACTCGGGTTTGTAAAAAAACGGGATGTACCATTAGGCGAACACTCCTGGCTCACGGTAGTATCAAAGGAAGAGCAGGAAGGTGTGGAATTGCTGCTGGAGCCGATGGCCTTTGCACCGGCACGCGTATACCAGCGGGCACTTTTTGAAGCGGGTATTCCCCTTACCTCCTTTAGTGTGGATGATATTGATAAAGAGTATGAAAGGTTGCTCGGAGCGGGAGTTACATTCAGTATGCCTCCCACCCAAATGGGCCCGGTGAAGGTAGCGGTGCTCGATGATACCTGTGGCAATAACATACAGCTGTCGCAAATGTTATAGACAGGTGAAAGCCCCACCAGCTTCAGCCCTGATCTTCACTTCCTCTTAAATGCCGGCGTTACATAACTATATACCGTATACCTTAACTCGCTCCAGGCGTTCATACCGGGGAAGGGATAGCCCGTATATAGTTCCTGGCTTACCGGCACAAACACCAACCGCACCCGTATACTGCTGCGTCCTTTCGTTAGGGCTGGCGGCACCAGCCATTCATCATCCCGGAAACGACGGTTGCTGGTTTGTACAATATGCACGCGGCTATCCAGTTCTTTGGGTACGTTGCTGAATACGGCTGTATTGGCGCCGGCCAGGTACCAGGTACCGGCATAGGTCCATTGCAGATGCGCGGTATCGGCATTGCCATCGGCAATGTATACTGCTGCTTTCTGGTTCGGGTGACTGTAATCCAGGGTGCGTCGCAGCAGGGCGCCTTTGTTGGCAGGATCAAGTTGCACCGTAAATTCCGATGTTCCTTGTGTGTAACGTCCATCTTCCTGGTGGGCGGGATATACTTCCTGTTTTATTTTTTCGGGAGATGTACCTGGCGGGTTGCGCACCACAAAAGAATCTATTCCCAGTTCATATCTCGACACCATACTTTCCACCGGCGAAGATTGCGGGGAATACCATCCATGGCTTTTTTCACTGGCAATATTGCCTACATCCAGTTCATCTGTTTTCAACAATGAAGGCGCCGGAAGGCCATACCAGTACGTTACGCTTTCATAATGCTCACGCGACAGGTTTTCGCCGCCGTGTTCCAGTTGTATTTTTGCATTTCGTCCAAACGGCATCATGTCTGCCAGCAAAAAGCGGTAGGCAGAATGCAGGAGGTCTTTCGGGTCTTTTGCCTGTTCTTTTTTTGCTACACCGCAGGGATGTCCGGCGAAGGGCAGCGTCATATTTTCTCCGCCCCAGTAGTCACCGCCACCTCCCCACTCTTCCGTACCGGTGCCTTGCGCCTGTGGCGACTGGCTGTCGTCAAAAAAGAAACGGGGATCGCCTTCCAATGTACCCAGTTCACCTTTGTGGGTAAAGACAAAAGAGGTACCTACAAAACTACCGGACCAGTCGGCATGCCCTTCTGCACCACGGGTATCCAGTAATGTCAGATCTTTCCCGGGTTCCGGCGCAGGAAAATCCTGGTAGTTGGCGTGGAAGTAGGCGTTCCATTCCGGTTGGGTTTTATCGGGTGCGTACCTGATTTCATAACCGAGCTGTGTATGTTCATCGGGAGTGATGCCTGCCAGTTCAAATTTTGCTGATTTAAAAAACGGCATCGGGTAGTAACAGGCCAGGACTATTTTATGCTGCAGGGTATCGAACCGGATGTTGATAGGAAACCCCTTCACGAGGTATTCCCTGTTATCGCGGTTGTGCAGGGTGCCGGCGCCGAAGAAGAGACAAAGCGGCGCGTCTACCGACGGTGTTGCGGCATCATCCCAGGTGATGCGTATCCGTACCCGCTCCAGTTGTTCTGCCTTTTCCAGCGGCAGACTCAGCTTAAAGGCACGCACCACGCTATTGCGACGGCGAATAGTAGCCAGCAATATTTTTTCCCGGTTCAATATAACACTGCCTTTTTGTTGCGGAATATGCTGTGGGGCTATGTCGGTACCCGATTTATTCAACAACGCTATTACAGCCGGATCGGGCGCCTGTTGCAGGTTCCAGGAGCGTATGGGCCGGGAAAGATTTTGCAGATCGGCAAACAGCTGGTAAATGTAATAGCCGGTGCCGTAGTGGGTACGGGAATATGCCAGCCTGAGCGATTGTTCAAACGGTATGGGCGTCCATATCAGGTCAGCGCCTTTGGTATCACCCCAGGTCCAGGCCAGCGGCCTGGGAAATGGCGTTGCGGGAATAAATCCGCCGCCTTTGATATCCCGGCGGGCATTCACCGGATCGGCAGTACCTGCTTCAGATATTACGTGATCCTGTCCATCAGTAATAAAGTGCCAGGGACTGCCATGCCAGTGATTGGAACGAAAAAAATAAAGGATGCCCTTACCGTTTACGTCCAGGGTTATATTTTCATTTTCGCCGTTCATAAATAAAAAATGTCCGGCATCCGCGTGTTCATTACCACCTGCCCGGTCGTAAGTACTCCTCATATAAGACCTCACACCTAACCGCTGCATGGGCCACTTCTCCCACATCAGGTAAGCATCTTCTCCGGCAGGAACTACGGGTATTTTGCTGGTATGCTGTGCCTGTAAAAATAGTGGCAGCAAAACATACAGGCATACATAGGAAAGTGTTTTCTTCATTTTTCGAAAGAAGGAAAAAATGATCACCAGTTTAGATACAAAGAGCACCCGGGACGATGATTCCCATAAATAAAGGCTTTTTAACCGGAGAAAAATACCTTTACATTGGCACATATCTGTACTATATTGGCAAATGCATTTTTTTGCGTGATAAAATGTTGTTAGATTCATCTATGAATTCTGCTTTATGAAACCAATTCTGCGCAAGGTTGATACGGGCCATAATTATTCTTTTAGTATACGCGAAGACATCTATCCTTACCTCTATAACCACTGGCACTACCACCCGGAAACAGAGCTTACCCTGATCCGGAAAGGGAGTGGTATGCGGTTGGTAGGCGATAGCATGGAACGCTTCAACGACGGCGATCTCATTTTACTGGGAGCCGATCTGCCACATATGTGGCGGAGCGACGAAATTTATTTCCAGGAACTGCCCGACCTGCAGATCGAAGCAGTAGCCATCCATTTCAAAGCCGAATTCTGGGGCGCAACCTTCCTCGAACTACCGGAAATGAAAGGCATCAAAGACCTCCTGAAAAAGGCAAAGAACGGCATCCGGTTACACGGCCGCACCCGCGAAATTGTAAGCCAGAAAATGGAGGCTATCCTGCATGCCAGCCAGGTACAACGTATCGAATACCTGCTTGCTATGCTAAACCTCATCGCACAATCAGAAGAATATACTTTACTGTCCAGTATCGGGTTTGCCAACACCTATAACATCAGCAACACCGATAATATTAACCAGATCTACACTTACACCTTTAATAACTTTCAGAATAAAATTACCCTGAAAGAAGTAGCCGCAGCAGCTAACGTAAGTCCCAATTCCTTTTGCCGGTATTTCAAATCCCGCACGCTAAAAACGTATTGGCAATTTCTGCTGGAAATACGCATTGGATATGCGTGCAAGCTGCTGATCGAAAATAACCTGAGTGTATCGCAGATTGGCTACACCTGCGGATTTAACAACCTATCCAATTTCAACCGGCAGTTTAAGATCATTACCAAAAAAACACCGCTGCAGTATATGAAAGCGTATAGCTTTAGCAGTTAGCTATCAGTGAATGCAGCGGATTTTGTCTTTCTCAGGATTAAACTGATTTTAGTGATTTTGGGATTTTATTTTTTTGATTAATTTGATACAAAGATTTGGGAATATAGCTAAATCTTATCCCCTTATATCTTCCAAAATCTCTTTAAATCTTTCAAAATCATAAAAACAATCTTATAATCACTAAAATCAGTTTAATCCTGAGAAAGACAAAATCCGCTGCATTCACTAAAAACTATTTGTACCTCCTCACTCGCAGTGCCGCCTGTTCCCGATGGCCTGCAAACCCTTCCAGGTCGCATAACCGCATGGCATATTCGCCGATCAGTACACTTGCCTCCGGGGTGCAACGCTGATAGGTACAATTCTTCAGAAATTTACCTACCCACAAACCACCGGTATATCTCGCCGCCTGACGGGTAGGCAACGTATGATTGGTGCCAATCACTTTATCGCCATAAGCCACGTTGGTTTCAGGGCCCAGGAATAACGCCCCGTAATTGGTCATTTTATCGAGAAACAACTGCGGATTACGGGTTAATACCTCCACGTGTTCATAAGCCAGTGCATCCGCTTCCCGGATAGCCTCCGCTTCATCTTCCACCACTATCACGGAGCCGTTGTTTTCCCAGGCCACCCTGGCAATGTCTGCGGTCGATAACACCGCCAACTGCTTTTCTATCTCCCTTAATGTTTCCTGTGCCAATGCAGTTGACGTAGTAATCAGCACTCCCGGCGAACCGGGACCATGTTCTGCCTGCCCCAATAAATCACAGGCAACCATTTCGGCATCTGCGGTTTCATCGGCAATCACCAGTATTTCCGTGGGGCCTGCAAACAAGTCTATCCCCACCCTGCCATACAACTGCCGTTTGGCCTCGGCAACAAATGCGTTACCGGGGCCGGCAATCATATCTACACCTGCAATAGTATCAGTGCCTATTGCCATGGCGCACAAAGCCTGCACACCACCCAGGATATAAATTTCATCGGCGCCCGCAAAGTGCATGGCACATACCGTAGCGGCAGGAATTTTCCCGTTGATAGGCGGCGTACACGCAATTACCCGTTTTACACCCGCCACTTTTGCGGTAAGGATACTCATGTGCGACGAAGCCACCATAGGGTATCTGCCACCCGGAATATAACATCCTGCACTGTTCACCGGGATGTTTTTATGCCCCAGGAAAACACCCGGCAACGTTTCTATTTCTATGTCCAGTATCGATGCCCGCTGCTGCTCCGCAAAGAAACGGATCTGCTGCTGTGCAAACTTAATATCCGCAATGACCGTGGCCGGCGTTTGCGCAATGATCTCGTCAATTTCGGCAGCGCTAAGCCGGAAAGAAGTGGGCGACCAGCGATCCAGCGAAGCGGAATACTCGCGCACAGCCTCATCTCCCCTTAACTCAATATCCCTGATCAATTTTTCCACCGTTGTTTTAACACCGGCATCAGCTTCGCTGATCGCCGCATTACTCTGACCCCGTTTTATATAAGTTGCCATAATACTATTCTCCTGAAGGTTTCGTGATTGGATAATATGGATTTAACGGCACACCAAAATCCGGCGTACCATCTGCTTTCCAGGTAAACCGCTGCATACGCGGGCTTCGCGCTCCGCCACAGCCCTGCCCTTTCTGCGGATTGGCGTGATAAATGATCCAGTTTTCTTTTCCATCTTTCGACATAAAAAACCCATTGTGCCCCGGTGCGTACACATTGTTGGTGACCTGTGTGGTAAACACCGGCTCAGGCGATTTGGTCCAGTCGGCCGGATTAAGCGGATCACCATCTTCCGTTAAACTCAGCATACCCAGCGAATAATTATCCGTACCACAACTGCTGGCAGAAAAAACAAGAAACACACGGCCCTTCGCATTCTTTAAAATTTCTGGTCCTTCATTTACGGGCTGCCCGTGCTTCTCCCAATCGTACTGTGGTATAGAAATCTGTATCCTGGCGGTTTTCAGCGTCCAGGGATTTTCCATTTCCGCGATATACAATCGTTGGGTGATGTCCGCACCGGAAATTTGCCCGCTCCAGATAAAATAATTTTTATGATTGTATTCCAGTACCGTACCATCTATCGAAAAGAAATCGCCGTTAGGATCTCCTATTTTTCCTTTCTCCGTCCACACACCCTGCATAGGATCCGCTCCATTATTTTCCAAAACAAAACAACGCTGCGTAGCCAGGTTCCCGGTGGCGCCGGCGGTATAATACAGGTACCATTTCCCCTGCAGGTAATGCAGTTCCGGCGCCCATACATTTTTTGAATTGGGTCCGGTAGCCGGCGCCGTCCATACCGTTACGGCAGCAGCATTTTTCAAGTCTGACATGGCGGCTGTTTTGCGGATAAAAATGCGGCTTACACCGGTGCTCATATAGTAATAGAAACCATCCCTTTGTATCACCCAGGGGTCGGCGCCACTGTCCAGCAAGGGATTGGTAAAGGTGCTGTCTTTTCGTACTACCGGTGGCGTTACTGCGGTATCTTTACTCGTTCCGCACGACAGGCCCACCATAAAAAGTAATAACAATGATAATTTTTCCATTGCTGATGATTTTAAACGAATGATTACCTCCATAACTTCGGATCTTTCCCACGGCTTTTACGCCATTCATTGCGCCAGCGATGAATATCATAGGAGTCGATAGGCGGCATCGGTTTCCGGGCGGCAGCATCCGGTATGGGCGGCACGGCCGTAGCCTCGCGTTCATACCAATAGGCCACACTCGCCAGGTCCAGGGTCATTTCATTATTATGCCCATGCTCGATGGTAAACTTCAGCGACTTGCTGAAATACACCGGGTCGGTTATGTGAAAACGATACAGATGGGTACGGCCCAACGTGCCAATATCATTGTTCACCCGTGCATAACCAAAATAAGGATGCGTGTATAATACCTTGGGGCCCCATGCTGTATTAAAATAATCTTCCGTACCGGTGCCGTTCAGCGGTTTCTCTTCCCCATCAATAAAAATCATATCATCTCCTTCTCCATACCAGAGCGGTGTGGGTGATTGTACATAATAGTTCACCCCAACAAAATGACCTTCGCCTTTGACATCGGCTATCACATAATTATTTTTTCCGTCGGGGTTGTTGCCCTCCGGTCCAAACACCCAGTGCTCATTTTCGATGCTATCCTGCGATCCCATGAGCTGCTTGTTATACCAGGCATGAAAGCGACCGGTATTGGCAGGCAGCTTATCCACTTCTTCATAGTCCACGCAAAAATAAAAAGGCTGTATTTCCCCGCCTGATTGGTTTTCTATTTCTATGCGGGCGCCGTTGGCAAAGGGCATCGCAAAATAGCTCACGAGGCTGGTACCATCCATAGGTGCAGCCGCCAGCGGCAGCGAAGTAAACGAATACGATTCGTTCCAGCCTTGTCCGAAAAAGGGACCGATGGGCGACACCACCGATGCATCAGGTTTTCCGTCCCAGTACATGCGGATGATGACATCGTTGCGGCTTAATTTATCCGGCGCCGGCCACATCGTAATCCAGATATGACGGATTACGCCCGCGCCCTTGATATCCACCAGCGTACGTTTGCCACCGTTTTCAATATGCTGCAGGTTATCATTGGGCCCGCCGGCTTTGTCGTAGCTGCTGATACGGCGCGACTTTACATGCGAACGTATTTGTGTAAGGCTGCCCAGATCCTGCGCCGATAACAGGTTGGCAGCCCACAATAATAATGTAATCGAAATGATCAGGTACTTCATACTTGTTATTTTGTTGCTACCGGCCAGTCGTCCGTACGAAATGGGCCTACCGGTAAGCCATTGTTGCTGAAAAGATTGCCGATAGCAGTATTGCTAAAAGCATAACGTACTGCCACCGGTGTTTTCACTTCATTGCTCCACACCAGCAGCGTATTGTTTTTTATACTGCTTTCAGCAGGATAGAATACCCGGTCGTTGCCTGCAATAAAGAGTTCCTTAATCGTTTTCCCGTGTATGGTCAGGCCTGTTGCAGCATGATCAAAAGAAAGGAGCATCTTATGCTGACGTACCACCGCCGATTGATAAGACGGATTTTCATACGGCGCCACGGGAATATGATAGGTGTCCCCGAGTGCCCGGTTTGCCAACCGGGCGCCTACATCATGCTTGTTAGCCGGATGCACATCATACACATTATTCACCAGGTCCATAATCACGACCATGCCTGTACGCAGATGCCGGCGGCTTTGCCATTGCGCTTCCCTCAACAGCGCACCCACATTTTTTTCGCGGTAGTTAAAAGGAGCAATCTGTACAAAATAAAACGGCAGCGTATCCTGCCAGGCATCGCGCCATGCATCTATCATTTTGGTAAACAGGCGCGCATAAGTGCCGGCGGTGCTGGTATTGTTTTCGCCCTGGTACCAGATCGTTCCTGCTGCGGCGTAGTTCGTAATGGGCGCCAGCATAGCGTTCCAGGCAATGCCTGGGGTATGCGGACACATCCCGCTCGGGGCAATAGCTGCAGCGGCAGTTTTCAGGATAGTGTCCTGCTGAATAATATTGTCAGGGGTCCATACTTCTGCGGAAGTGCCGCCCCAACTGGCAGCCACCAGTCCAACTGCTACATGCAACTTTGCCTGTAATTTTTTTCCAAAAAAGTAAGCTACTGCGCTGAACGTATTCAGTGTAACGCTGTCACAGGTAGTCCAGCTGGCCTTTACATCGTCCTGCGGATACGCGGCGGTTGTTTTCGGAATATGAAAGAACCGGATATCTTTGTTGGCTGCGGCAGGCAGCTCAGCTTTGATATCTGCCAGTCCCCATTGCCCGCACATTTCCATGTTACTTTGTCCGCCGCATATCCATACTTCGCCCAGCATGATATTGCTAAGCGTAATTTTATTTTTTCCGGAGAAAGTAATGCTGTAGGGACCACCGGCTGCGGGCGTATGGAAGCTCACCTCCCAGCGGGCATCGCCGGTAGTGGTAACCGGGTAGGTTTGCTGATCCCAGGAAGTGGTAATCACTACTTTCTCCAACGGATCAGCCCAACCCCATAGCTTTACGCGATGTTGCTGTTGCAACACCATGTTATTGCCGATGATGGCCGGCAGCCGGATATTGGCAGCGACGGGAACAGCAGGCAACAGCAATATACTGATGCATATCGCTATCATGGCAGTACAGCAACCTGCAAAATCATTTCGTATATCCCTCACCGTTTTTTATTTAAGCATGCTGCTGATAAGTAATTGCGCCGGAACATTAATCGTCGATTTTTTTGTAACATCCCAATAACTTTGTTTTTGCTCTACCTGGATCTGCGAGGTAACAATCCAGCTCTGGATCCAGCCACTGAGCGTGCACCAGGCGCCCCAACCTGCATCGGAGTTGGAAGCCCAGTAGTCCCAGCGTCCATAGTCGAACGCCCTGAACCAGGCGCCATCCAGATCCGGATGCTTTTTACTTTGTACTTGTATGCGTGTAAGGAAGCCGGATAATTTATCGACCGCTGCTTTGTATTTTTTATCGCCGGTTGCCTGCGCCGCTTCATTCAGGCTAAACAATGCAAAATTGCAGGTGTAGAGCATGCAGGAAACCTTCTCCCCGTTTTTGTAGATGAGGGAACCTTCATCGGAACCATAGTCTTTATTAGAATTCAGCGGGTTAAACATTCCTTTTCCTTTCGCACCCAGTTCCTCGCGGATAGCACCGCTTTCGTCCTGGTAGCGGATAATTTCATTCACCATTTTATCCAGCCAGGCGCGGTGTTCCGGCGTATCTTCCACACGTACCAGCCAGGCCAGCGGAAGGATCATGCGGGCGCGTTGGGTTTGCATGCTGCTGCCCCAGCGCCAGTTACCAGGGTAGGCTTCCATAGTAAGCCGGATGGCATTTTTTGTTTTAGTCAACAGTGGCTCATATTTCGTTTTATCGTAGAGCCACAGGTAGAGCGCCCACATCCAGGATTCGAAATGCGGCGACGGGTGGATCAGCGACCTGTTCTGATAAAACCGCCAGCCATTTTTTATAATGTCGGGTTCTTCCAGGCGTTCGCCCCGGAATCCTTCTTTCCCGGTTGTTCTGAAGTTAGCCAATATGGCGGCCGCCATTTCCTTATCCCACTCACCGGTATGCTGATAGGCGGCGGCGCCCAGCACACCCAGGATGGCCCTGGAATTATCATCGCCATAAAACGTATATACGGAAGGGTTAGTGGTGGCCCAGGCGATCAAACCATAGGCAGCGCTCGTACTATCCCTTTTGGCGCCGGAACGCATGTTGGATGTTTCCAGCAAAAAATGGATGATGTTCCGGGCACGTTGCTGGTAATCTTTGTTATGCAGCAAACTGCCGGCGGCCGACAAGGCCATGCTGACCTCTCCCTGTACATCGGCGCGAAGCCAGTAACGGTACTGCTGGGTGCCGTCGTAGTTGATGGTGGAGGTATGACCTTCAATAATACCTTCTGAGCCATTGCCATCTTTTACGCCTGCAGGCACGGGTGGCCCAACCGGGGGATCGATGGTGCCAAATTTTATCCAGTCGCTTTTCAGATCACGGTTCACAAAAAAGCGGCCTTTATAGAACCAGTCCGTTCCCTTCCGGATACTATTTAACCGGGCAGAAGCCGGCAGCGGCGTATTCCGGTCAAACATCGGCTGTACATCCATAGGCCAGTGTTTTATAGCTACGGCTGCATCGCCGGTAATACGGGAAAGGATATACGTTAATACCTGTTTCACGGAAGCAGCGGGGCCATAACGACCTCTTTCGAAATTACTTAACGCGGTAGTGGCCATCAGTACCTGGTCTTTTTCAAAAAGCAGCGGATACGCTTTGGTATCTTTTAATCCGTATTCTGCTTTATCAAAGCCAACCACTTTCGCCAGCACCAGCAAAGGATTGTCTACCGTTACCGGCTGTACGAAACAGTTGTGAATGCTCATCACGCTCATGGGTGGTAAGGCGGCCCCGAACACTTCACTGGTGACCACTGCCCTTTCCAGCCTGGTTTCCACGGGCTTTGCAAGGTCTAATCCCGGGAATGCGGCAGGATATTCTATATACAATCGCAGATGTTTCTGTTTTGCTTCCTGTAGCAGGGCGTCGGTAATCCTGTTCTCCGGATCTACCTGCGGGTATTTGTCCGCAACGATACACAGCCCGGCGCCGGCGGTGGCCGCATGAATGGCGGCTTCCGGCGTATCGAACCGTTTTACGGACCATCCTTCTGTTACCAACAACCGATACAGGTCATTTTGCATGCTGCCGCAAAAAAATAGGGGTTTGGTGATGGCGTAGGCTTGCGTGATACAACAAACCAAACAGATCACAATGCCTGTCAAAATATTCTTTTTCATACGCGCTTTTTATGATGTAACTGATCCAATAAATGCAGGGCGGCTTCTTCCAGCAGCTGTGCTGTTACCGGCGCCAGGAAAGACCACTTACCCGGTCCTGTTTCGTAGCCGCCTGCATCAAACGCTTCCGCGGTGGGAATATACCCGATAGAGTTTTCTGCATAGGCTGCTACCAGCGTATATGCAAATGGTGATCTGTATTCAATTTCCATGGCCGTTTCTGTAAAAGGCTCCCCTGGCAGAAAAAGAATAGCCAGCGGGCCTATCGCGATGGCATTGATGCGGGCCAGTGCATCGAGGGGGTTACTAACGGCTACGCTGCTACGAATCGGGAAATCCATTTCCATATGCGTCACCGCAAAATCGGTTGTTATGGCGGCAGTCCAGACCGCCTTTTCCACTGCCCTGGCCAATGCGCGGCCGTGCCGCCGTGCCTCCTCCGCTCCTCCTGATACCGTTGGCGGATTTACATCGCCGGCGGCGCCGTTGAGAAACAGCGGCATACCGGCCCATGGCGTTTCCTCCAGCGCCAGGCATAGCTCGCCGGGGAAATCCGGCGAAATATGCGGCAGGCACATTTCATGCACAGGATGACAAACCGCATGTATGATAGTAGCAACAGCCCCGCCGTTAATATCCGTAAAACGAACCGCATGCACGCGACGGTCCACTGGCTCCCGGTTCATCATTTCCGCTGTTACCGGTTGCAGGGCATCGGACATGGTAATTCCTGCCGCTGTTGGAATACGGCGTTGCAAACTATAGTCGTCCAGTCTTGTGCTGCCTATGCTCACCCGGCATTCTTTCGCGCTGCGTATCGCAGAAGATATCGCCGTTTTAATGCGTTGCTGTATTTCGTACAGCCATTCCCGGTATTCCTTCGACAGGTATAATTCCGACAACGCTACCGACTCGGGAGCAGTATGTGTATGCGTGCACGTTAGTATAATATGCTCCGGGGCGACTCCGGCAGACAGTCCTGTTTTAAAGGCATCCCAGCCATCCACCGAGGTGTCGTTTAATGCCAGCAGATCCAGCGATACCAGCGCCACCTTTTCGTTACCGGATATCAGCACCAGTATCCTTGCTTTCAGCGGAAGCCGCACCGCTGTAAAAGGGGCATAGGTGCCTTGTACCGAGGACGTGAGCAGGCCTACCTCCAGTGGCGGCGTTATATCTGCGATGGCAGCACCTGCCTGTAATACGTTGTTATCCATGTTGCTTCTTTACCCAATTCAGTGATTGCTGCCAGAAAGCATCGTAGCCTTCCCACAATTCAAAGTTGATTCCCCAATGCGGGGCTGGGTCCGACATATAGGTTAATATCCTGCCCTTGCCATAGGTGCCTGCTACCACCAGCGGATGCCCGGTTTCCTTTACCCGTACCAATACTTCACCCGCTGCATTGGCGCTTACTTCATTGTAGCCGAAGATGGGTGGAAACTGGTCCCAGGGTAAATCTTTCACCGCAGGATGTTCGGGTTGCAGCACTTCCGGGGTAAAGCCCGCAGAGGATTCTACCAGGTCTTCCGTCACCAGACAATCTACCGGCAAAGCATCCGTGAGCGTACACCTGCCCCAGCCTGATTTCCCCTGCACACCGCTGAACGACAACCAGCCGCCCAACATCATCAAACCACCGCCGTCGCGGATCCACTCTTTGATCAGCGTAAGCCGGTCGGGGAAAGTGACTACACGGTTTTCACGACGGGAACGATCAAAGAAACTGGGATACAGGTGAAAACATTTGGCTTCCACATCGCTGATAATAAGACTTACCGATTCTTCGAGAAAAGCTTCCAGCTTGCCAGGGGCCAGCCGGTACAGTTCCCAGTTTGCGAGCGTGGTTACATCTGCCACATGTTCTAACGCTTCGGTAAGCCGCTCTCCGTAAAAGTGCAGGTCTGCGTCTTTTGTTTCCGTGCCAAAAGGTGTTTCAATAAAGGTGGGGCCAAGGTGAAATACCCAGTCGCCCAGGTATAATACATGTTCGTTTTTTGTCCTGATCTCTTTTTTTGTTCCCATAATTATTTTTTTAAAGGATGTTGATGCAAATTTTGAAAGGTTTGTTTTTCCATCAGGGTCGACTGGCTGCTGATCCTGGAAGAGAGGTAGTTGAGGTAGGCGTTAGCCATCTTCCGGAAAAAGAAAAATAAAACGGCCGATGCCAGCAGCATAAAGCTGCCCTGCTCATAACGGGCAAACCATAATTGGGTGAGCCCGGTGATGAGCAATGAGGTGGCAGCAAAGCCTGTAACGGCAATGCCTATACCCCGTAAGATGGGCGATAGCGGGTATTCTTTGGATAATGTGCTGTTTATTGGTTTATACGTTTTCCACCAGCCCAGTGGGCGTGCGCGTAAATAAAATGCCTGCAATAGTTCCGGCGGATCAGGAGGCGTTAACAACGCCACCAGGATCCACAGCACGGTGGTAATGCCCATCACCAGCAGTGTTTGCCACCACCAGGGAATGATAAGGGAAGATGCCCATGATACGCCCAGGTATTGCAGCAGTTTAGGCCCAGGTACTACGATACAGAAAATGAGTGCGCCACCAAAAGAAGCGGCCATACGGGCTGGCCCGTTAAACCGCCACCACCACCATTGCGCCCAGTTGGCGGGTAGTTCTGCCGCGCTGAGCTGCAGCATAAAAATGGCTACGTCGGTGATAATACTGACGTTGAATACCACTGCTACTGCCAGGGAAAGGATGAGGGCCATCCCGAGTTTCCCGACCAGCAGGTAGTGTTTTTCGCTGGCCTTCCTCACAAACCATCTCCGGTAAATATCACTGACCAGTACCTGGCTGCCGAAGTTCAGGTTGTCGCCCACGGTAGACATGGTAGCCGCCATCATTGCTGCCACCAGCAATCCCATGGCGCCTGCGGGCAGCATCACTTTCATGAGTTTACCGTATACCAGTTCCCGGTCCGCCCCAGCTTCCCGCAGTTCCGGCCATATAACGGCAGCGGATATACTGGGCAGGGTAACCAGCAGCAGCAACAGGAACATGCTAAGCGCTGTTACCACGTACATGGTCAGCGCTTCCGCAGGTGTGCGGGTCGATAAAATACGTTGCCCTTCCATCGCGCCACCCATCGGCGCTGCATCCCCGCCATAACCGATACTTTGTCCCAGCATCCACGCCATGGCGGCGGCCAGCGGAAAGATATCATGATGCGCTGGCGGCATGATCTGCAACACCTCCGGGTGTGTGCCCCTGAAAGCATTGCTCAACGTGGCCGTCATAGCAGCGGCCCCGCCAAAATGTATCAGCGTCAGCACTGCCAGCGTCAAGGTGCCGGTAAAGAAAATGATCATCTGCACCAGGTTGGAAATCACCACGCCCTTATAGCCCGAAAAGAAAACAAAGAGAAAGGAAACGGGGACAATCAGGTACAAGGTTTCTGTTTTCGTTAATCCAAACGCAGGACCCATGATCTTAAATGCCGCCAGTAAGGTAATACCGGTCCATGCAGGCATTGCAATCATGGAAGTGCGGAGGGCAATCCATAAACGCATGGCTGCCGCCGCACGGGGTTGAAAACGCAGATCATAAAATTCCAGTGAGGTAAAAAGATTCAGCCGCCGCCAGAACACAGCAAAGAGCACACCGCCGAAAAACAGCGCCAGCCCGAAACGGCTCAGGTACCACCAGGAAATAAATGCGCCGGTTACCACACCCAAACCACCATAGCCGGTAGCCGCATCCGGACTTACCAGCGCAGCAGTATAGGAGATGCCGTTCAGCCACCCCGGCACTTTGCGGCCGCCCAGGAAAAAATTTTCCAGGTTGCTGCCGGAAAAACGCCGGTGCCAGAACGACATTCCCAGCATGAGTAACAAATAGCCTATTACAATCCAGATATCCGGTTGATTCCAGTTCATATGATTAGCGTGTATCCGTAAACGTGATTAAAGTATACCCTCCAGGCGCTCCGCCAACGGCGCCAGCGCAGGCAGGTTGTTCTCCGGTTTGTCCAGGTAGAAATAAGCTGTAGCCGTATAGTTATCCAACCGGTAAAAATTTACCCATCCGTTGGGAAAACGTTCGTCGAACAACCCGGGATAAGCAGGATCTTCCAGGATCTTTGCCACCGTTTTCGGAGTAGTAACGGTAACGGGTTTTACACGGGCCCCGGCCTTCGAAATAGCCCGTAACTCATCCCTGCCGGTACCGCCGATCTGCTGAATACTCACCCGGCAACCGGTATGGAAATAAATAGGGTCCGGGATATGGTACCGGTAAAAAGCCCATTGCTTCTTTTTATCATCCGCTATGGGACAGCCCTGGTACAAATGTGCAAAAGCGCCCTGCCCCCAGCCTGTTCCGATATAGTCTTCCGTGCCGGTACCCACCAGCGTAGGATAGTTATTATCACCGTCGAGATATACTTTTACTTCTCCCTCTCCAAACCAGCTGTTACCATATACCTTATCTGCGATCACACTCATATTACTGCCCAGGTACCGGCCCTTGCCGGTTACGGGTGGCAACAGTTCAAAATCTTCTCCCAGCGCAGTATGTTTATTACTGCTCCAGTAGGCATGAAAATACAGCAGGTCCTTCGGCGCCTTTTTTAACGCAGAAAAATTGATATCATAAAACAACAGTTGCGTTTCGGCCGACTCATTCACCAATACAATCCGGGCATGCTTTTTAAAAGGCATAGGGATATAACAGTTAAAGGATCTTCCTTCCGGATCGGAAAACAAGGCACACTGGAAAGGTGTTTTACGTCCCAGTCCCACACCAAAGAAATCGCCCAACGGCACCGACACCGCGGGTTTGGTAGCGCCGTCCCAGTACATATCGATATGAACCGACCGCAGGATAACCGCCTGCCGCGCAGTGGTGAGCCAGATCCGGTTAATGATCCCGGCGCCCTCATAATCCATCAGCGTAACAGTGGCGCCGGCTTTCAGCGTATCGCAGGCATGCCCCTTGGCGCCTTTGTTCTCCATTCCGCCTTTGCCTTTTTCGCCGTTGCGGTTTTCAAAACTTATCCAGCGTGTATCCGTATCCGTTGGGAAGTGGTACAGCTCCTGCCCCATTACGCTGAATGGGAGCAGGATCAATAATAGCCATCTTACTTTCATCTGTTTATTTTTATTACCATCCCGGGTTCTGTACCAGGTTAGGATTCTTATCTGTTTCCGTTTTCAGCATGGGCCAGAGGTAATGTTTCTTCTGAAAAACCCTGCGCTCCACCGGAACTCTTTTAAAAAATGCAGGATCTGTTTTCGACTGGCCCAGGAAAATACTCAGGCCATAGATGTTACCATTGTCAATGGTTTCCGACATCTTCCAGCGATGGTTATCGAAGTACCGCTGCGATTCAAAAGCCAGCTCTATTTGTCTTTCATGATGCACCCTTTCCCTCATCTCCTCTTTGCTTAGTCCGGCAGGCAGGCCAGGCAAGCCAGAGCGGGCCCTGATCAGGTTAATATATTTGTATACATCCGGCACCGGTCCCTGTGCTTCATTTAATGCTTCGGCATAATTCAGGTATTGTTCACCCAGGCGGAAAAAGATCCAGGTGCGCAGCGTGGTTTTCTCTACAGGTCTCCATACAAAATTGGGATCGGATAATTTTTTCAGCATATACCCGGTAGCGCTGTAGTTACCGCCACCCGCCACACCTTTTCCATCAGCACCCTTAAACCAGAATTCCAGTCCGCCGGTTCTCGTTTTCCATACCGCTCCGGAATAATTGATGCTGGCATAAAAGCGGGGTTCCCGGTTTACGTACATATTGCTGGTACCGGCCACATACAGGTTATTGGGTCCTGCCACATCCGTAAAACCGGTTTCGGTATAGCCGGAAAGCGGGTTGATAATCGGGGAATGATCTGCGGTATAACCAGTGATGGGGCGCAATCCATTCGCCATTTCATATTGGTCTACGATATCCTGTGTAGGGGCATTCAGCGAAAAACCCGAAAGACTCAGCGGCTCACTGTATACATCCAGTCCATCGTAGTTGCCTTCGTTGTAGGCAAACAACACTTCTTTATTATTGTTGACATAAAACAGTTCCTGGTAATTTCTTACCGGATCATTATTGGCGGCGGTATACAATCCGTAACCGGCAGCTTCGGTTTGATCTATACAACTTTTGGCGGCATCAGCTGCGACCTGCCAACGCGAAGCCTGGTAGTCGGGAAACAGGCGGTTGCCTTCATTGTCTTTAAAGCCGGTATAATCAGGATTGCCGTTAAACAACGGGCTGGCCATATACAACAGCACTCTTGCTTTCAGTGCCAGCGCAGCGGATCTGGGCACGCGGCCATACTCTGTACCTTCTGTAATACGTGCCGGCAATAATGCAGCGGCCTGGTCGCATTGTGATACAATATAATTCACACACTTTTCCAGCGGCTGGCGGCGGAGCGCCTTGAAATCAGCATCCAGCGTAAGCGTGCTGTCGGCAATGGGAATAGGACCGTATACCCTTACCATCAGGAAATGAAAAAACGCGCGCAGAAAAATGGCCTCTCCTTTTTGACGGCTTCTGGCCGCCTGTGTATAAAGCTGATCCAGCGGCACTTTGTCAATATTCTCTATGAATATATTTGCCTTACGCAAACCGCCAAAGTTCCTGGCCCACGGATTGATCACCGTAGAGTTGGCATCCCAGGCACCGGAAGTCATACTGTTACAAAAGGATATCGGGTAGTATTGCTTCAGCTCATCCGCCGCGCCGTGATAGGGATTTTGGGCATTATCCGGCCATATTGCTTCCTGCGGCATTTGCGCATATACATTGGTGAGAAAATTACTGGCATAATCCCTATTGGCAAAAACCTGCTCAATGGTGAGGTCATCATCCGGCGCTTTATCGAGAAAATCTTTTCTGCAGGACACCACTGTCATAATCAGTAACAGAAGTACCAGGGAATTGATAGTTGCTTTCATGCTGTTCGTTTTACTGCTGTTAAAAATTTACCTGTGCACCAATATTGATACTGCTTTGCAGGGGATAAGTACCTTCTCCGTTATCATTCTCCGGGTTCACCACTTTAATATGATCCCAGATAGCCAGGTTGGTACCATTTACAAAGGCTCGGATGCTGGCAATACCTATCCGCTTCATCAAAGCCTGGTTAAAGGAGTATCCTATTTCAGCTGATTTCAGGCGCAGGTAATTCCCGTTTTTCATGTACAGGGTATTGGTGATATAGTTATTGGTACTTTTCAGATCAATAACTGAAGGATATTTTGCGTTGGTATTGTCGGCGCCGGGTTTCCAGCGGTTGTCGTAATATTCACGCATTACGTTGTAGCTGTCTACCCCATCCAGGAAGGCAAAGGTGGAGCGGCCCTGCAGGAACAGGTTTGTTCTGGCTGCACCAGTAAAAAAGATACTCATGTCAATGCCTTTCCAGGCTACGGTACCGCCAAATCCAAACATCAGTTCAGGGTTCCGCGGAAAGCCGAAATAGGTTTGGTCATTGGCATTGATAACGCCATCGCCATTGAGATCTTTGTATTTGATATCACCGGGACGGATAATTGCCTGCAGCGTAGTTTGCGAAGGACTTTTATCAATGTCTTCCTGGTCTTTAAAAAGACCGATGGCCTCATAGCCGTAAGGCCGGTCAATGCTCTGTCCCCTGCTGTTCTGGTAGGCGAGCGGTCTTAGCGGTGAATCATCTTCTATGATAATATTATGTGCATAGGTAAAATTGGCCTGGAAGGAATAATAAAAACCTGATTTTGTCCGGTTCTTTATTTCCAGGCTGCCATCCATTCCTTTGTTATTCACTACACCCAGGTTGGCATAGGGAATGATGTCTCCGGGGTAACCGGCGGAAATCGGTATTTGTCCGCGGCGGATCAGGATACCGCTCCTGCGTTCCTTAAACGCATCTACCGTCAGGGTAATTTTTCCGTTCAGCAATTCGAGGTCTACCCCTACATTGGCTTTGGTAGCCACTTCCCAGGTAACATTCGGATTACCTATCAGGCTTTCCTGGAAGGTACCGGTTTGATAGGTCTGGTTTTCACCAAACAGGTAACTGGCTGGCGCATTCTTATTAATAGTACTCTGGAACAGGAACCGGTCTCCCCCGATCTGGTCATTTCCTACTTTTCCATAAGAGCCTCTTAACTTCAGGGAGCTGACAACATTTCTACTCCAGAAGTCTTCATTGGATACTACCCAGCCCACTGCGCCGGAAGGAAAGAACCCATATCTTTTTCCTTTAGGAAAGTTTTCTGATCCGTTGTAGCCGCCATTGAATTCAAGTAAATACCTGCTGTCGTAATCATAGGTAACACGGGAGGCGAGTCCTTGTCTTCTGAAAGGAATATTACCGATAGAATTACCTGCGGAGAGATTTACATATTCCCGGCGATTTCCGAGGAGCAATCCTCCCACCCGGTGTTTCCCAAATGCCCGGTCGTAGTTGGCGGACAGTTCCAGGTAAGATGCCCTGTTGGCATCATAACCGGTACCATAGCTCAGGGCCTGTTCTCCACCAATCGGCTGGTATTTATCAACGCCGTTTGCATCTTTACCCAGGTACTGGAAAGTGGCCGGCACTTTAGACCGGGTATTGCGCATGAAGTTGTAAAAATCGTAGGCAAACAGTCCCCTGAGCGACAAGCCCTGCGTAACCAGGGAAGAAAGATCCCAGGTAGTACCGAGAGAGCTCTGGATGTTATTCCGGAATTGTTTTTCATAACCTGTTTGTGTGCTCACTACATAGGGGCTCCTGTTGAGGAAACCATTTTTCGCCGGCACAGATCCGTTAGGATTTTTTACCGGGAAAGCGTTATTAGGCGTCCAGCGCAGGTATTCGAAGATGGCTCCTGCAGAGGCGCCCGGGTAGTTGGAATTTTGAATGATACCACCTAAGCTCAGGTCCATTTTCAGATTTTTGGTGATGTTTACATCCACATTAGATCTGAAATTGTAACGCTTCATGCTGCTGTTGGTTTTATAGGGAACTGTTGGATCTTCCCTGTAAATACCATCTACCAGCGTAAAGCCCACATTGGTAAAATAGCGGAAGGTTTGATTACCGCCTACCAGGCTCAGGTTATTGATAGTTTGATAGGTATTCTTTTTCAAAGTGGTGTTGATCCAGTCTACATCGGGATAGAGATAGGGGTCTGACTGGTCTTTAAATTTCTGCAGTTCTTCCTGTGTAAAGAAGGCGGGCTTTCCTACGTTGGCCATGGCCTCATTACAGAGCAGTCCGTATTCGTAGCTATTGATGTATTCAGGTAAACGCAGGGCGGTTAACCGCGCGGTTTCTGTGCGGAAGGATACTTTGGGGCGACCTTCCACGCCACGTTTGGTATTGATCAGGATAACGCCGTTGGCGCCGCGGATACCATACACTGCGGTGGCGGAGGCATCTTTAAGTACAGAAAAGCTTTCTATTTCCTGCACATTTATATTGTTCATATCCCGTTCTATACCATCTACCAGGATGAGTGGTGTTCTGCTTCCGTTAATGGTACTGAAGCCACGGATAAATACGCTGGCCGCATCATAGCCGGGTTCTCCGGAAGACTGACGGGTAATGATACCAGGTAACCTGCCGCCGATGGCGTTCGACAGGGAGGCGGTGGCAGATTGCTGTACCTCGCTTATTTTAACGGTAGATACCGCGCCGGTAACAGATACTTTTTTCTGTTTGCCAAACCCCACGATCACTACGTCATTCAGCTTCTGGTTTTCCAGGTCGGGGAATAATTTAATGGTAATGGTTTTAGCGGCGCCGGGATGGATCACCTGTGTTTTGTAGCCGATAAAAGTAACCGACAGCGAATCATTTTCGTTGCCTATTTCTACCAGGAATTTACCGAAAACGTCGGTGACTGCTCCTTTGCTGGTACCCAGTACTTTGATGGTAGCGCCGGGCAGCACTTCATCTTTTTCATTCGTGACTTTACCGGATAATACCCAGCTTAAAACGGCGCCGGAGTTATCGTTCTTCTCCGGTCTTCTTTTAACAATGATGGTACGATCGAGCACCTCGTAGGTAAATGGTTGCCCGCTAAAACATTCCGTCAGTACTTTTTCCAGCGGGGTGTTAGTCACTTCCAGGCTGATCCGCCTGGTATCATTGAAGTAGCGTGCATCATAAAAAAAGGTGTAGCCGCTTTGTTTGCTGATCTGCTGCAACACTTTTTTAAGCGGCGCATTTTTCTCTGATAAAGTTACCTGCTGTGAGTAGCCGATGGCACTGGATTGCAGGCAAATAGCAGTTAATAATAAAGCAGTTAATTTCATAACCCGCGAAACTTTGGAATGGTTGATAAGGCAGTTCCCCGCTATCAATTTGTACAGGCGCAGGGGATCCTTGCGATGAATGGTAAAATTCATACATTTGCGATGTTAAGGTTGAAGGATTTTGATGATACGAAGTCCCGTTTAGCCTGACATTCACCGGCAGCGTACCAGCGCTTCCGGTTTTTTTTGGCTTTTTCTGTTTCTATTATTTGGTCATATAAATATTCCTGTCGCTTATTTTATAGTGGATATTACTGGTGAGCTCCATCATTTTTAATACTTTGGAAAGATTTGCCGTTCTTGGAATTTCCCCGTTGAACCGGTAGCCGCTCAGGCCTTTATAGTCGATAGTTACATCGTACCAGCGTTCCAGTTGCCGGACTACAGCCGGCAGGTCGGCATCGTTGAAAATAAATTTGCCGTTCCTCCAGGCGAGTACTTCTTCCGTATTGGCGTCGTTGATCAGTTGAATGGTGCTGTTGTTGTCCTGGTTGACTTTTGTTTGCTGTCCGGGTTTTAAAATCCTGGTTTGTATGCCGGCGGATACGCGTATGCTGCCCTGCAGCAACGTAGTGGTAATACTGGCATCGTTATGATAAGATTGTATATTAAACCCTGTTCCCAGCACTTCTACCCGGTGGTTGCCGCTGGTTACCAGGAAAGGCGCCGAGGCGTTGCGGACTACTTCAAAATAAGCTTCGCCGGTGATTTCCACTTTACGGGAGCCGCCGGAAAAGGCGGCAGGGAAACGGATAGAAGAAGCGGCGTTAAGCCAAACATGCGAGCCATCCGGAAGCACTACCTGGTATTCGCCACCTTTGGGCGTGCTGATGGTGTTAAAGGCGGTAGCATCGCTGCCGGCAAGAGAAGCGTCGTATACCAGCTGACCATTGCCTGATTTTTTTATCACGGTTTTACCCTGGCTGGCCACTACGCCGGTTTGCGCATCGTCGAGCACAATGGTAGATCCGTTGGCCAGTGTCAGTACAGCCTTACGGCCGCCGGGCGCCACATCGCTTTTATGCTGAACGGCCACTACCGGTGGCGTTTTGCCTTTTCTAAAAATAAAAAACGCCAGTGCACCAGCTGTTACCAGTAAAAGTACAGCCGCTGCCCTGCTCCAGGCAATGGACCGGGTGCGCGATGGCGGTTTCGTTTGTGCGATAGCGTTATATACGCGATCGAACCATGGCTGCCAGTTTTCCTGCTCCACTTCCTGCAGCGTTGTTGCTTCCGCGGTATCGCTGCTAAGTTCATCGAACAGCTGCCGGTTACTTTCGCTGGCGGCGAGCCACGCTTCCAATACGTCCTGCTCGGCCGCAGTCAGGTCACCGGAACGCTGCCGGTGGATCAGCCCGGCCATATATAATAACCGTTGTACGTCTTTTTCTTCCATAGAAAATAATAGCTGGCAGTGGCTGCCCTTTAACGCCCGTTTTCCGGACAGCGCACCACGCAGCTGGTTAAATGGTTATTGACCAAAACGATTTCCCTGGTTGTAGGTGCGGATCTCCGTACCAAATAACTCATACGTACATACGTATTCGCTGGCGGTGCATTCGCCTTCGTTTGGCGGCGGTATATAAGTATAATGTGAAAGATCCTGGTCGGCAGCGGTTACAAGAAAGCCCGTATATATTTCTTTGGGACCAAATGTTTTCAGCAGCGACGGTCCTACCCTGGCTGCCCGGGAAGCATGTGCGGAGAAGATAGCTCCTACAGTGCCCAATACCAGCACGGCAGCTATCATCATCCTTTTTAACTGTTTCATGATCTTACTATTTTCAGGTGATTAAATGTCTTTTTCCGTAACAGGATGGCCCCTATCGTAACGGCCATAAAACACAGGTTAAAAATGAGGTGCTGTGTCCAGTTCAGCGACCGCAACACGCCCCCGCAGGAACAGGGTATCCGGTGATAGAAATTCAGCTTCACCAAGGTGATATATCCTGTAAACAACAGCAGCAACACCAGCGAACCATACAATGCCCATGTTCTTGTAACATGAAAGATCAGCAACAACGTCAGCACCAGCTCACTTACCGGTATCGCCCACAGCAGCATGGGCTTAAACACAGCCGGGAAGGCCTGGTTATACAGCTGCTTCCGGTACTCGTGGAAGTCCAGCAGTTTACTGACACTGGCATAAACAAATAATAAGATGAGTAGGCATACCAGTACTTCCTGTACAATCGCCTTTGTTTTCATGTGGAATAACCGATTGATGTAATAGATACACCGCCGGAATCATTTTGGGTTAGCCCGGTTATTTTTTTTGAAAAATATTTCATAAAAGGAGAAGGATGGCAGTTAATCCCTGCGCATAGCGGCGAGTAAGAGTAAGGCAAAGGGCAGGATATCGCGGCCCTGTAATTTTTCTTTTACCAGTTCCAGGGCGCGGGCTTTCTGGCCTTTAACAGTGTTAACAGAGATCTGCAATGCTTTAGCGATTTCCCGGTTAGGCAGCCCTTCCAGGTAACTCAGCTCAAATACCCGTTTCATTTTACCGGGCAGGCTGTTCACTGTCCTGAGAATTTCGGCCTTCACTTCTGCCCGGATGATTTCGTTGGCAATAAAATCTTCTTCCCGATCAATGTTGGCTTCATATACCTGGTGCCGGTATTGCTGGTTCTTTTCTTTTCTCAGTTCATTTAAACAGGCATTTTTTGCCGTGATATACAGGAAGGCTTTGAGTGATTGGAAACTGGTTACCCGTTCATGGTGATGCCAGAGCTTTATAAAAGTTTCTTCTGCTACATCTTCTGCTACGGCATGATTGCTGATAAATCTTCTCGCAAAAAGCGTGATGACAGGAAAATAACGTTCCATCACATAACGAAAGGCCGGCTCATCGCCCTGTTGCAGGCGCATGGCGTAGATATCCTCATTAATAGTACCTGTTACATTCATGAATTACGGTGCTTAGGCAAGCATATTTTTTTGCGAAACGACTTTGGTGTTGAAAGATCAAATTAGGTCATTCTACAGAGGAGGACTACAGATCAATGAGCAAATTCTAATACGATATTGGCTTCAGTAATGATAAAAAAGGGAAGGCGGTTGACCAATATGCCATATGCAGCCAATATTTTTTCTTTATATTTATTTTTCAACACACTTTTCTATGAACAAAAGCCGGCTGGAAGCCTTTAGCGATGGTGTTATTGCCATCATCATTACTATCATGGTCCTGGAAATAAAAACACCCCACAGCGCCGAATGGCAGGATCTGCTGCTGCTGTACCCGGTGGCGCTGAGTTATATTCTAAGCTTTATCTATGTAGCCATTTACTGGGGCAACCACCATCACCTGCTGCACACCGTAAAAAAGGTAACGCCATCTATTATATGGGCCAACGCTCATTTATTATTTTGGCTGTCGCTGATTCCTTTTGCTACCGCCTGGATGGGAGAAAACCATTTTGCCCCGCATACCGTTATCGTTTATGCATTATTCCTGATGCTGGTAGGTGGCGCTTTTGCCATTCTTCAGCAAGCCATCGTTAAATGCAATCCTTACTCTCCCGAGATGATGGCTGCGTTAAAACGGCAACAACGCAAAGCCATTATCTCTGTTACCATTTACCTGGTAGCTATCGGGACAACCTTTGTCAATACCGCTATTTCCGGTGCTCTGATTTTCCTGGTAGCAGTGCTCTGGTTTATCCCGGACAATAATATTGCCCGGATACTGGAAGAATAATATCCTGGCAAATAATTAATTTACAATCACCCTACACTAAAAGAAAAATAAAATATATCAAAGGTGTCCATGAGGTAAATACTGAGTTGTTATGATGCTTTATAACAATTAAAACTTACGACTATGAAAGATTTTCTGTTTGTGTACAGAGTAGATGCCAGCACAATGGCCAACCGTTCTCCTGAAGAAATGCAGGCCAACACCCAGCGCTGGATGGACTGGATCGGCAGTATTGCGGCACAGAATAAACTGGGCGACCGTGGCAACCGTTTATATCCAACCGGTAAAGTGGTAAAGCCTAACCAGGTAGTGACCGACGGTCCTTATACAGAACTCAAGGAGTCGCTTGGCGGCTATTCTATTGTAAAGGCGGCTTCCCTCGACGAAGCAGCGGAGCTGGCTAAAGGATGCCCTGTTCTGGAAGTAGGTGGTAATGTGGAAGTACGGGAGATCAATGCCATGTAATTTCTTTTCACGACAAAATCCCAAAGCCTTTGTAAATTACAAAGGCTTTATTTTTTTATGGAGAAAAATGAACTGATTCCACACCTGTTCAGAACCGAATACAGTAAGATCACAGCGGTATTATGTAAATTATTTGGGTTCGAACATATAGAAATAGCGGAAGACCTGGCAAGCGATACTTTTTTGTCGGCCTCCGAAACATGGAGTCTGAAAGGCCTGCCGGAAAACCCTGTGGCATGGCTGTATACGGTGGCAAAGAATAAAGCAAAGAATTACCTGAGGCATGAATCCGTCTTTCAAAAAAAAGTAGCGGCACAATTAAAATACTCAGCAGCGGCAACTGATCATACACCGGAAATCGATCTTTCCGATCAAAATATCCAGGACAGCCAGCTGCAGATGATGTTCGCTATTTGCCACCCCGCCATCATTGCAGAAGCACAGATAGGACTGGCCCTGCGCATCCTCTGTGGTTTTGGCATCGAAGAAATCGCAGATGCTTTTTTATCCAATAAGGAAACCATCACCAAAAGATTACAACGGGCGAAAGATAAACT
>Ga0207426_1000346_pt1 | contig 85832 bp, 82 predicted proteins | sample AraplaMF_Cvi_mMS_FD_184265 | JGI IMG/M metagenome (GOLD analysis project Ga0207426, IMG submission 184265) | Arabidopsis root microbial communities from the University of North Carolina, USA - plate scrape MF_Cvi_mMS (SPAdes) (version 2) | ecosystem: Host-associated > Plants > Roots > Endosphere...
AAGCTCCGGCTAAGAAAGCCGCTGCAAAGAAGGCTCCGGCTAAGAAGGCCGTCGCCGCCAAGAAGGCTCCTGCCAAGAAGGTAGCCGCCAAGAAGGCACCGGCCAAGAAGGTCGCTGCCAAGAAGGCTCCGGCAAAGAAGGTAGCAGCGAAGAAGGCAGCACCGGCGAAGAAGGCCGCTGCCAAGAAGGCTCCTGCCAAGAAGGCCGTAGCGAAGAAGGCGCCTGCGAAGAAGGCTGCTGCCAAGAAGGCCCCGGCGAAGAAGGCCGCTGCCAAGAAGGCGCCTGCGAAGAAGGCTGCTGCCAAGAAGGCCCCTGCCAAAAAGGCTGCGGCCAAGAAAGCCGCGAAAAAGCCTGCTGCCAAGAAGCCTGCTGCGAAGAAGGCTCCCAAGGCCGCTGCTCCTGCCAAGGCTGCCGCCGTAGCGCCTGCCCCTGCTGCGCAAACGACGCTGAACCCCCAGGCAGCCTGGCCGTTCCCCACGGCCAGCAAGCCCTGAGTTTCTCAGCGGCCTTGAAGGCAAAAAGCCCGGCACCTCACGGTGCCGGGCTTTTTTTATCGCCCCTATCGCCCTTCCAGGCGCTCTCTCAAAGAGAAGATCAGACGCCCAGCGCCTTGCGATCGATCTCGTAGTTCTGCGGGCCACGCTGCGCAATCTTGATCGCGCCGACCTTGTTGCCCAGCGCCGCGCACTGTGCGAGCGGCCAGCCCTTTTCCAGACCGAAGAGCAGCGCGCCACGCCATGCGTCGCCGCAACCCGTGGGCTCGACCACCTCGGTGGCCACCACGCCCGGCACGTGCTCGCGCTCGCCATCGGTCCAGATCTCGCAGCCCTCGGCCGCCAGCGTGACCACGAGGCCGCGCACGCGCCTGGAGATCTCCGCAAGGCTCCAACCGGTGCGCTGCGACAGCATCTTTCCTTCGTAATCGTTCACCACCACCCAGCTCGCCAGATCGACGAAATGGCGCAGCGCCTCGCCGTCGAACATCGGCAGGCCCTGGCCCGGATCGAACACGAACGGGATGCCCGCTGCGGCGAACTGCTCAGCGTGCTGCAGCATCGCGTCGCGGCCATCGGGGGCGATGATGCCGAGTTTGATGTCCTCGCGCGCAGCCACCTTGGTGACGTGCGCCTGCTGCATCGCGCCGGGGTGGAAGGCGGTGATCTGGTTGTTGTCGACGTCGCTCATGATCATCGCCTGCGCGGTGAAGGTGTCGTCGAGCTGGCGCACGAACTCCGTGCTGATGCCCAGCGAGCGCATGCGCTCGAGGTACGTGGCGCCGTCGCTGCCCAGCGTGGCCATCGGCAGCGCCGCGCCGCCTAGCGCATTGAGGCTGTAGGCGATGTTGCCCGCGCAGCCGCCGAAGTCGCGGCGTAGCGTCGGCACCAGGAACGACACATTGAGGATGTGCAGTTGATCAGGGAGGATCTGGTCGGCGAACCGCCCCTCGAAAGTCATGATGGTGTCGAATGCGAGGGAACCGCAAATCACTGCTGCCATGGTTAGCCGTTGGTGTGTTGAGTGGTGGATGAAAGCGAGAAGGACACACGCGCGCACGCGCCCCGCTCAGGGATAGAAAGCCTCGACGCGATAACCCGCGACTGGCGGCAGCGCCGCCGCTTCCGAAGCGGACAAGGTCAGGGGCAGCGAGGCCGCGCGATCCGCGCGCGCCTGCAACACGGCCGGAGCGCCATAGTCCGCCGGCATCAGCACGCGGCGCACCACGGCGCGCTCCTGCGTGTCGAGCAGCGAGAGCTCGACGGCCGGCATCGCGAGCGGCACCGTGGCGCCGTTGCGCAGGGTGAAGCTCAGGCGGTAGTCGTTGCCGCCGCTCTTCTCGCGCGCGAAGGCCGCGCCTTCGATCACGATGTCGCCGATCTGGCGCAGCGCGCCGAGCTCGCAGCCGGTGTACTGGCACAGCGCCGCAAGCGTGGGCCGCAGGTTGGGCTGGCGCGCGACGATGCCGTCCCGTTCATGGCGAACGATCTGCAGAACCAGCAACAGCGCCGCAAGAACCGCCAGCAGGACCAGCAGCACCCGCACACCCCTGCGCTGCCAGAAGCCCAGCGCCTTTTCCAGCGGCTCGTCGTCCTCCGCGAAGGGATGCCCCGGCGGCGGCTCGAAGATCGGCGAGAGCACCGGATCGGGCTCGTCGGCTCCGCTTTCGGTCTCTTCCCGCACCACCAGGGCCGGCGATGCCTTCGCGGCCGCACGCTCCTCGCGCGCCTTGGCGCTTGCGATCTTGGCCGACTTGGCACGAGCCCGCCGCAGCGCCTTCTGCATCTGGACCTGGTCGTGTTCCTTCTCCAGTTGCTCGCGTTCGTCCGCGGCACCACCGTCGTCGGCGGCGTCGTCATCGCTCGCACGCTGGATGAGCGTGCGCGTCTTGACGATGCGCGGCGTAACCGGCAGCGGCGGCGCCGGTGGTGGCGGCGCGGGCGGCGGAGACGCAAGATTCAGGTCGATGTTCGGAAACGGCGGCAGCGTGCTCGGCGGCGGCTTCCAGGCGGGCTGCGTGGCGTCGAGGTCGGACCACGGCTCGTCGGCGGCGAGGCCGTGCTCGGGCAGGGTCAGCGAGAACGCGGGCAGCGGCGACGCCGGGGCAGGAGGCGGCGACTGCACCAGCGGCGACACGGTCTTCGGCGTGGGGTCGAGCACCAGGGCATCCGGCGGAAGCAGGTGCTCCTCGTCCGTGAGCCAATCCTTGCGCTGGCGCTGATGCTCGGGCTCGTCGTCGAAGAAGTCCGCATCCTCGGCGGATGACGACAGGGGTTGCTCCGGCTCCTCGAGTCCGGGCTCGGCCGGGGGCAAGGGTTCCGGTGCAGGCGGAGGCGTGGGAGGCTCGGGCGAAGGCGCCGGCTCCGCAGCAGGCTGCTCGACCAGCCCCGGCATGAAGCCACTGCCCTGCACCGCCGGCGACGCACCAGGCGCGACCGCTGTCCCGCCGGTCCCTTCGGATGTCTCGTGCAGGTCGAGCGTCGCGTCGAACACATTGCTGCAGCGGCCGCAGCGCACCCAGCCATCCGAGATGCGAAGCTGGTCGCGCACCACCTTGAAGGTGGTGGTGCAGGCAGGGCAGCGCGTGACGAGACTCATGACCGGGCGATTGTAGGGTTGGGCCCTCGCCGCGCGAGGGGCTCAAGGCCACGCAAGAAACCGGCCGCGTGCGCCGCAGCAACTCAGCAGCGGGCCGTCATGAGGATCCAGCCGTCCTCGCTGTCGCTGACTTCGAGCACCGCGTACGGTGCGTAGGCTTCCTTCAGTTCGTCGGCCTGGCGTTCGAGGATGCCGGCCATGACGAGCGAGCCGCCCGACTTCACATGGCCGCGCAGCAGCGGCGCGAGCAGCTTGAGCGGCGTGGCCAGGATGTTGGCCAGCACGATGTCGTATTCGCCCTTGGCGGCGTCGGGCAGGCCGGCCTTGAGCTTCACGCCGTTGGCTTCGGCATTGAGCACGGTCGAGGAGACCGCTGCTTCGTCGATGTCGACGGCATCGATGTCGGTGGAGCCGAACTTCGCGGCGCCGATCGCCAGGATGCCGGAGCCGCAGCCGTAGTCGAGCACGCGCCTGCCGGCCAGGGCCCCCTCGCCTCGCGTCGCGATCCAGCGCAGGCACATGCGCGTGGTGGGATGCGTACCGGTGCCGAAGGCCAGGCCCGGATCGAGCCTGATGACCTGCCTGGCCTGCTCGGGCGGCTCGTGCCAGGTCGGCACGATCCAGAACTCGGGCGTGACTTCGACGGGCGCGAACTGCGATTGCGTCAGGCGCACCCAGTCCTGCTCGGGCACCGTCGCGATGCCGAGCACTTCGCAGCCTTCGTCAAAGAAGTCCTGCAGCGCGAGCACCGAAGCAGCGTCCTTGGCCTGCGCCTCGTCGGGAAAGAGCGCGATCACGCGCGAACGCTGCCAGCCCTCCTTAGGCGGCGGCATGCCCGGCTCGCCGAACAGCGCCTGCTCCGCATCGGTCTGCGCGTCGGCGTCTTCCACCGACACGCTCAATGCGTCGAGCGCATCGAGCGCTTCGCACAGCGTCTCGACCCGGTCTTCGGGCGCCATGAGGCGAAGTTCAAACATCGCGATGTTCCAGGCTCAGCGCTTGTGTGCGGCCAGCCACTCTTCCAGATAGTGGATGTTGGTACCGCCGCTCATGAACTTGGCATCGACCATCAGCTCGCGGTGCAGCGGGATGTTGGTCTGGATGCCTTCGATCACCGTCTCGTTCAGCGCCGTGCGCATGCGCGCCATCGCCTGCTCGCGCGTGTCGCCGTAGACGATGATCTTGCCGATCATCGAGTCGTAGTTCGGCGGCACGAAGTAGTTGGTGTACGCATGCGAGTCGACGCGCACGCCCGGGCCGCCCGGCGGGTGCCACATGGTGATGCGGCCCGGCGAGGGAATGAACTTCCAGGCATCTTCCGCGTTGATGCGGCACTCGATGGCGTGGCCGTTCATCTGGATCTGGCGCTGCGTGAACGGCAGGCGCTCACCCGCCGCGACCATGATCTGCGTCTTGACGATGTCGATGCCGGTGGTGAACTCGGTCACCGGGTGCTCCACCTGCACGCGCGTGTTCATCTCGATGAAGTAGAACTCGCCGTTCTCATAGAGGAACTCGAAGGTGCCGGCGCCGCGGTAGCCGATCTTCTTGCAGGCCGCGGCGCAGCGCTCTCCGATCTTCTCGATCAGCTTGCGCGGGATGCCGGGCGCGGGCGACTCCTCGATCACCTTCTGGTGGCGGCGCTGCATGGAGCAGTCGCGCTCGCCGAGGTAGACGGCGTTCTTGTGCTTGTCGGCCAGCACCTGGATCTCGATGTGGCGCGGGTTCTGGAGAAACTTCTCCATGTACACGGCCGGATTGTTGAAGGCCGCCTGGGCTTCCGCCTTCGTCATCTGGATCGCGTTGACCAGCGCCGCCTCGGTGTGCACCACGCGCATGCCGCGGCCACCGCCGCCGCCGGCGGCCTTGATGATGACCGGGTAGCCGATGGCTCGCGCGATGCGCTTGTTGGTGGCAGCGTCGTCCGAGAGCTCGCCTTCGGAGCCGGGCACGCAGGGCACGCCCGCCTTGATCATCGCCTGCTTGGCCGAGACCTTGTCGCCCATGGTGCGGATGTTGTCGGGCGTCGGGCCGATGAACTGGAAGCCGCTCTGCTCCACGCGCTCGGCGAAATTCGCGTTCTCGCTCAGGAAGCCATAGCCGGGGTGGATCGCCTCGGCGTCGGTCACCTCGGCCGCCGAGATGATCGCCGGCATGTTGAGGTAGCTCTGCGCCGAGGGAGCCGGCCCGATGCAGACAGCCTCTTCGGCGAGCTTGATGTACTTGGCGTCGCGGTCGGCCTCGGAATAGACCATCACGGCCTTGATGCCGAGCTCGCTGCAGGCGCGCTGGATCCGGAGGGCGATTTCCCCCCGGTTTGCAACCAGGATCTTCTTGAACATGCTTACTCGATGATGAACAGCGGCTGTCCGTATTCGACCGCCTGGCCGTTTTCGCCGAGGATCTGGGTGATGGTGCCGGACTTGTCGGCCTCGATTTCGTTGAGGATCTTCATCGCCTCGATGATGCAGAGGGTGTCGCCCTCGTTGACCTTGCTGCCGACCTCGACGAATGCCGGGGCGCCCGGGCTCGACGAACGGTAGAAAGTGCCGACCATCGGCGATTTCACCGCATGGCCGGACGGCGCGGCCTCGGCGGCAGGCGCAGCGGCCGCGGCGGGAGCCGCCGGGGCGCTGACGGCCGCGGCCGGCGCGGCGGCAGCGGCCTGAGGCGCGGCCAGGGTTTGCACATACTGCACCGGAGCAGCGCCGCCGCCCTTGACGATGCGAACCTTGCCTTCGGTTTCCGTGATTTCCAGTTCGGAAATATTCGATTCGGACACCAGATCGATCAGTGTCTTGAGTTTGCGCAGATCCATGGGACTCCAGTGCCGGCTGTGCCGGTCTTCAGGATATAACTTGTTCGAAAATCGGTGATTTTCGGCGTTCGGCGTCTAACGCCAGCGTAAGGAACTGATTCTAACCATGAACCAGTTCACGCCGCCAAGTCTCCAGGTCGGTCGCTTCGAGCTTGCCCATTTTACGGGCGGCCACGGAGCCGTTCGCGTTCAGGACCAGTGTGAAGGGCAGTCCGCCGCCCGTGTTGCCCAGGTTCTTGACCAGTTCCGTGCCCTGCAGGCCGGCCAGGCCCGTGGGATAGGTGACCGGCGTGCGCTGCAGGAACTTGCGAACGGCGCTCGGCTGATCGATGGCCAATCCGATCACTTGCCATCCATTCGCCCCATTTTGGCGGAAGAAGGCGTCGATCATCGGCATTTCCTCGACGCAGGGCGGGCACCATGTCGCCCAGAAGTTCAGCAGCAGCGGCTTGCCGCGCAGGCTCGACAGAACGAGGTCACCGCCCTCCGGACGCTCGAAGCTCTGGGCCCAGAAGGCTGCGTCGAGCATCTCCTTGCCGCCCGCACCGCCCCCTGCACTGCGCTCCTTCCACCAGGCGCCGCCGAGCCCGGCAGCCGCAGCCGCGGCCGCCACGCCGGCATAGAGCATGCCGCGTCGGGTGGGCGAAGAAGTCATTCACTTGTCCTTTTCTCGTTCAATCAGTCGGCGCAATGCGGGCAGGTCGCCGCGCGGCACGCGCCCCTGGGCATCGGGCTTCAGGGCGCCGCGCAGGTCGTCGAGGTCGTACACAAGCAGGTGCACGCCGATTTCCTCGCCGAGCGCGCGGCTCGGCGCATGCACGCTCAGGGCCTCGACCTGCTCGCCGTGGAAGCCGGTCACCATGCGCGGTTCGTAGTCCACGTGGTGATCGATCAGGGCTATCTCCGCCGATTTGGGATCATCGCAGAACAACTGAATATAAATGTCTGACAGCCGCGTGGCCGTTCCGTGCCAGACGGCGCCGCCCACATGAGGGCGGAAGACAGCCATGCGCTCCATCCATTCGAGCGCGAGGAGGCGCAACGCGTGCAGTTCCTGTGGCTGCGTGTCGGCGCAGAAGAGCTCGATGTACTCGCGCACCTCGGCTTCGACCTCGTCGTTGTTCGGCAGCGCGGTGCGCGTCGAAAGCCCCAGGTCGCGCAAGGCCCGCCGCTTGGCCGGGCCGTATTCGAGCCCCTCCTCCACGACGAGGCGGGCTGCGGCAGCGGCGATTTCACGCTTGGACGTGTCCATCGGGGCATTTTGCCCGCAGTAGGCGCCCCTCACATGAACATCAGTACGCGGCACGGGACAAACGGGCGGCCCCGCCGAAGGGCCTGCACACCGCTTACCTAGAATCGACCGATGCACATTCATATCCTGGGTATCTGCGGCACTTTCATGGGCGGAGTGGCCGCCCTCGCCCGCGAAGCCGGCCACCGGGTCACGGGCTGCGACGCCGGCGTGTACCCCCCGATGAGCGACCAGCTGCGCGCCCTCGGCATCGACCTGATCGAGGGCTTCGGTGCCGACCAGCTCTCGCTGGCCCCTGACATGTTCGTGGTCGGCAACGTGGTCTCCCGCGCGCGGCTGGCCGACGGCAGTCCCAAGTTCCCGCTGATGGAAGCCATCCTCGACGCCGGCAAGCCCTACACCAGCGGCCCGCAGTGGCTGGCCGAGCATGTTCTGCTGGGCCGCCACGTGCTGGCGGTGGCTGGCACCCACGGCAAGACAACCACCACCTCGATGCTTGCCTGGATCCTCGAAAAGGGCGGCAAGTCCCCCGGCTTCCTGGTGGGCGGCGTGCCGCTGGACTTCGGCGTCTCGGCCCGGCTGGGCGACGGCCCCGCCTTCGTGATCGAGGCCGACGAGTACGACACGGCCTTCTTCGACAAGCGCAGCAAGTTCGTGCACTACCGGCCGCGCACCGCGGTGCTGAACAACCTGGAGTTCGACCACGCGGACATCTTCGACGACCTTGCCGCCATCGAACGCCAGTTCCACCACCTCGTGCGCACCGTGCCCGGCACCGGCCGGCTGGTGGTGAACGCCACCGAGGAAAGCTTGCAGCGCGTGCTGGCCCAGGGCTGCTGGAGCGAACTCGCGCGCTTCGGCGCGGGCGGCGAGTGGCAGGCACGCGGCACCCACGACGCCTTCGAGGTGCTGCTGCGCGGCGAGGCGGTCGGCCGGGTCGAATGGGAGCTTTCCGGACTGCACAACCAGATGAATGCGCTGGCCGCCATTGCCGCGGCCGAGCATGTGGGCGTGGCGCCGGCCGACGCGGCCCGGGCGCTCGGCAGCTTCCGCAACGTGCGCCGGCGCATGGAACTGCGCGGCACGGTCGAAGGCAACGGCGGCGCGATCACGGTCTACGACGACTTCGCCCACCACCCCACCGCGATCCGCACCACGCTCGACGGCCTGCGCAAGAAGCTGGACGACGCTGGCCGCAAAAGTGAGCGCATCCTCGCTGCCTTCGAACCACGCAGCAACACGATGAAGCTGGGCGTCATGGCGGCGCAGTTGCCGTGGAGCCTGGAATCGGCCGACCTGTCGTTCTGCCACACGGCCGGCCTCGACTGGGACGTGGCCGCCGCGCTCGCGCCGATGGGCGATCGCGCGCAGGTCGCGGGGGCCATCGAGCCGCTGGTGAAGCAGATCGTCGCCGCGGCCCGGCCGGGCGATCACATCGTCTGCATGAGCAACGGCGGCTTCGGCGGCGTGCACGACAAACTGCTTGCGGCCCTGCGCGCGGCGGCCGCATCATGACCGCCATGCCGATCGCCCGAGCCCGCGAACTGGTCGAGACCCTGAAGCTCCAACCGCACCCCGAAGGGGGCTGGTACGCCGAGGTGTTCCGCTCCACATCGAACGTCACGCCGGCCGATGGCCGCCCGCCGCGCAGCGCGCTGACCAGCATCTATTACCTGCTCGAGGCGGGCCAGCATTCGCGCTGGCACCGGGTGCTGTCCGACGAAGTCTGGGTGCACCTCGAAGGCGTGCCGCTCGCGCTGTGGACCTGCGACGCCGCGATGCGGACCGCGCCGGCGCACACGCGGCTGGGCCCGGTCGACATCCATGGCACTCGCCCCCAGCACGTGGTGCCCGCCGGCCAGTGGCAGGCGGCGCAGCCGATCCAGAGCCACAGCTCGGGCGACTACACGCTGGTCGCCTGCATGGTCGGGCCGGGCTTCGACTTCGCCGATTTCTCCCTGGTGCCCTCCGACAGCGACGAGGCTGCGTCGATGCGGCACCACTGGCCCGACCTGGCCGGATTGCTCTAGGGCCCGCTCACCCCCGGCGGCGCTTGACCGCTTGCGAGAGCGTGTCCAGCACCTGCACCGAGTCTTCCCAGCCCAGGCAGGCGTCGGTGATGCTCTTGCCGTATTCGAGGCCCGAGAGCTGGTCCTTGCCCGGCGTGAACTTCTGGGCGCCCGGCTGCAGGTGGCTTTCGACCATCACGCCGAAGACGCGCTTGGAGCCGTCAGCGATCTGAGCGGCGATGTCCTTGGCCACGTCGATCTGCTTCTGGTGCTGCTTGGAGCTGTTGGCGTGGCTGCAGTCGACCATCAGCGTGGGCGGCAGCTTGGCGGCTTCCAGGTCCTTGCAGGCGGCCTCGACGCTGGCGGCGTCGTAGTTGGGCGCCTTGCCGCCGCGAAGGATCACGTGGCAGTCGCGGTTGCCGTTGGTCTGCACGATCGCGACCTGGCCGTTCTTGTGCACCGACAGGAAGTGATGGCCGCGCGCCGCCGCCTGGATGGCGTCGGTGGCGATGCGGATGTTGCCGTCCGTGCCGTTCTTGAAGCCGATGGGCGCCGACAGGCCCGAGGCGAGTTCGCGGTGCACCTGGCTTTCGGTGGTGCGCGCGCCGATGGCGCCCCAAGAGATCAGGTCGCCGATGTACTGCGGCGAGATCACGTCGAGGAACTCGCTGCCCGCCGGCAGGCCCATGCGGTTGATGTCGATCAGCAGCTGGCGGGCGATGCGCAGGCCCTCGTCGATGCGGAAGCTCTCGTCCAGGTACGGGTCGTTGATCAGTCCCTTCCAGCCGACCGTGGTGCGCGGCTTCTCGAAGTACACGCGCATCACGATCTCCAGCGTGCCGGCGTATTTCTCGCGCTCGGCCTTGAGGCGGCGCGCGTATTCGAGCGCTGCGGCCGGGTCGTGGATCGAGCACGGGCCCATGATCACCAGCAGCCGGTCGTCCTTGCCGGCCATGATGTTGTGGATGCGTCCGCGGGTGTCCTCGATCAGCGTCTCGACCGCGGTGCCGCGGATGGGGAAGAAGCGGATGAGGTGTTCTGGAGGGGGGAGCACGTTGATGTCCTTGATGCGTTCGTCGTCGGTCTTGCTGGTTTTTTCGACGCGCGCATACCAGCTGTCGCTGGCGGGGGAGTTGTTCGTGCTCATGGTGCTTCTTCCTTGTGTGCTGCTGGAGTTGGAATCGAGGGGACAAGAAAAAACCGCCGGGGCTTGAGGCCACCGGCGGTTCTGGGAGGGTATTCGTGTGTGCTGCTTACGCGCTCGCCTCTCGTCCGCCGGAAACCGGGAACCAAAAGTAGGCAAAAAAGTAAGCGCGGACAGCGGACATGGGGTGGCAATGTAGCACGGAAAAGCGAAACCCGGTCAAGGGACCGGGCTCGCTGTTGTTTACCGGTAGCCCGATTCGTTGGGGTTGTGGATGATCCAGATCAGGTTGCCGGAGGAATAGTCACCCATGCCGCCGCCCGCGAAGATCAGGCGGCCCTGGCCCTTGTAGGTCATCTCGAAACGATGGCGGTCGCTGCCGAAATAGAAGGGAATGAAGGCCTTGCCGGTTACATATGCGCCCTGATCGGTGGGCTGGCCGGCGATGTCGGTGACCTGCCGGGCGCTCATGCCGATCTGCAGGCGCGCGAACTTGCTGTTACGCGCCGGGTTGCCGGTGATCTCGCCTTCGTAGCCGTTCAGGCCCTTGACGGTGCGGCCGCTGCCGGCCTCGACCTTGGAGGAGTCGATCACGTTGCCCTGGGCGTCCATGCCGGCCTTGGCTCCGCCGCGCGCGGCAGGTGCCGCAGCCGCCGCCGCGGGTGCGGGCGCCGCCGCGGGCTGGCTACCAGAACTGCCGCGGGATGCGCAACCGGCGGAGGCCACCGCCACCACGGCGGTCACGGCCCACAGAACGGCGGGCGAATTGATCCTGTTCCCCATCGAAATGCTCCTTGAATGCGTTCTTCGCAAAAAAAGGAGCGCAGCTTAGCAACGGGAGGAAACAGTCCACAAGTGCCGAAAGTCCTAAGCCGTTCCACCTACAGTCAGGCCGTCGATGCGCAGGGTGGGCTGGCCCACGCCCACGGGCACGCTCTGGCCTTCCTTGCCGCAGGTTCCCACGCCGGAGTCGAGCGCCATGTCGTTGCCGATCATGGTCACGCGGGTGAGCGCGTCGGGGCCGTTGCCCACGATGGTCGCGCCCTTCACCGGGTACTGGATCTTGCCGTTCTCGACCCAGTAGGCCTCGCTGGCCGAGAACACGAACTTGCCGCTGGTGATGTCGACCTGCCCGCCGCCGAAATTGGTGGCGTACAGGCCCTTCTTGATGCTCGCGACGATTTCGTCGGGTTCCTTGTCGCCGCCGAGCATGTAGGTGTTGGTCATGCGCGGCATCGGCACGTGGGCATAGCTTTCGCGGCGGCCGTTGCCGGTGGGCTTGACCTTCATGAGGCGCGCGTTGAGCGCGTCCTGGATGTAGCCCTTGAGGATGCCGTCCTCGATCAGCACGTTGCGCTGGCTGGCGTTGCCCTCGTCGTCGACGTTGAGCGAGCCGCGGCGGTCGGCGATGGTGCCGTCGTCGAGCACCGTCACGCCCTTGGCCGCCACGCGCTGGCCGATGCGGCCCGAGAACGCGCTCGAGCCCTTGCGGTTGAAGTCGCCCTCCAGCCCGTGGCCGATGGCTTCGTGCAGCAGGATGCCGGGCCAGCCGGAGCCCAGCACCACCGTCATTTCCCCGGCCGGGGCCGGGCGCGCGTCGAGGTTGGTCAACGCCGCCTTCACGGCATGGTCGACGTACTCGGCGATCTGCTCGTCGGAGAAATACGCCAGGCCGAAGCGCCCGCCGCCGCCACCGGAGCCGATCTCGCGGCGGCCGTTCTGCTCGGCGATCACGGTGACCGACAGGCGCACCAGCGGCCGCACGTCGGCGGCCAGCGTGCCGTCGGCGCGGGCAACGAGCACCACGTCGTACTCGCTGGCCAGCCCCGCCATCACCTGCGCCACGCGCGGGTCGCGCGAGCGGGCGAGCTTCTCGACCTTCTCGAGCAGCTTCACCTTGGCTGTGCTGTCGAGCGTGGCGATGGGGTCGATGCCCTGGTAGAGCGAGCGGCTGGAGGCGATCTTGCGGGGCGCGGTCTTCACCTTGCCGGCGCGGCCCGCGGAAGAGATGGAGCGCACCGTGCGCGCAGCATCGAGCAGCGAGGCCTCGGAAATGTCGTCGGAGTAGGCGAAGGCGGTCTTCTCGCCGCTGACCGCTCGCACGCCGACGCCCTGGTCGATGCTGAAGCTGCCGGTCTTGACGATGCCTTCCTCGAGGCTCCAGCCTTCGCTGCGGGTGTACTGGAAATACAGGTCGGCGTCGTCCACCCGGTGCGCAGTGATCTCGGCGAGGGCCTTGCTCAGGTGCGATTCGTCGAGGCCGAACGGCGTGAGAAGGAGCTGTTGCGCCGTGGCGAGGCGCTCGATGGTGGGTTCGCGAGAGATCATTTTCAGGATTCTATGGCTCGCCCCCCGTCCGCGCTCAGTTCTGGGCGAGCCTCCTCGCCCGGGCGATGGACATCAGGATGCCCAGCCCCAGCCCCAGCGTCACCATCGCGGTGCCGCCATAGCTGATGAAGGGCAGCGGCACGCCCACAACCGGCAGGATGCCGCTGACCATGCCCATGTTCACGAAGGCGTAGGTGAAGAAGATCATCGTCACCGCCCCGGCCAGCAGGCGCGAGAACAGCGTCCCGGCGTTGGCTGCGATGACCAGTCCCCGGAAGATCAGCAGGATGAAGGCCGAGATCAGCGCCAGGTTGCCCATGAGCCCGAATTCCTCGGAATAGGCGGCGAAGATGAAGTCGGTGGTGCGCTCGGGAATGAATTCGAGGTGCGTCTGCGTGCCCTGCATGAAGCCCTTGCCGCCCACGCCGCCCGAGCCGATGGCGATCATGCCCTGGATGATGTGGAAGCCCTTGCCCAGCGGGTCCTTGCTGGGGTCGAGCAGCGTGCACACGCGCTGCTTCTGGTAGTCGTGCAGCACGCGCCAGTCGACGCCGTCGGCGCACAGCCGCGACTCGAAGCTCACGATCAGCGTGATGGCCACCGCGCCGATCACCACCGGCGGCACGATCAGCTTCCAGGGCAGCCCGGCGAAGAAGATCACCGACAGCCCCGCCGCCAACACCAGCAGCGAGGTGCCCAGGTCGGGCTGCTTCATGATGAGCCCCACCGGCACCGCCAGCAGCACGGTCGCCACCACGAAGTCGAGCGGCCGCAGCTGGCCCTCGCGCCGCTGGAACCACCAGGCCAGCATCAGCGGCATGGCGATCTTCAGGATTTCGCTGGGCTGGATCACCACGCCCACGTTGATCCAGCGCTGGGCGCCCTTCTTGGTGATGCCGAAGAGCGCCACCGCCACCAGCAGCGCCACGCCCATCGTGTAGAGCGGCACGGCCGCGAGCATCAGCCGCTGCGGCGGCACCTGCGCCACCACGAACATGATGAAGCCGGCCAGCAGCATGTTGCGGCCATGGTCGACGAAACGGGTTCCGTGGTCGTAGCCCGATGAATACATGGTGAGCAGCCCGGCGAAGGCGAGCAGCAGCACGGCGAAGGCCAGAAAGCCGTCGAAGCCCTGGAAGATGGGCGCAATTCGACGCGCCAGGGAGGGCTGATTGAACACGGCGGACATGAGGGCGGATTATCCCAGCCCCACCGGCCCCCTCAATCGAATTCGAGCTGAACGACCGTGCGCCCCGGTCGGCTTTCGACCGTCAGGCGGGCCCCGATGGCCCCGGAGCGCTCCGCCAGCGAGCGCGGCATGACCCTGGTGGTGTCGAAGCCCTTGCCGTTGTCGATCACCCGCAGTTGCACCGTCTTGCCCTTCATGCCGGCCTCGAAGCGCAGCACGGTGGCCTCGGCGTGCCGCAGCACGTTGGAGATCGATTCGAACAGCAGGAACTGCAGCTGCCGCATGCCGTGCGCGTCCAGCCCCTCCACCGGCTCCACCTCGTCCACCGCCCATTCGAACTCGATGCCCGAGGACGCCAGCCGGGGCTCCAGCCGGTAGCGCGCCGCGGCGAGCAGCGCGCCCACGTCGCCCGGCGGCAGGTGGATGGAATCGATCTGCAGCTTGAGCTGGTCCAGCGAGTCGCGCAGGGTGCGCAGCAGGTCGCCCGAGCTGCTCTGGCCTGACTGCAGCTGGCGGATCGCCGAGCTGATGTGCGAGCCCACGCCGTCGTGCATCTCGCGCAGGATGCGCTCGCGCTCGTGGGTGCGCGCCTGCACCTGCGCCGCGGCCTCGAGCTCGGCATAGGTGGCCGCCAGTTCGCGCTCGCGCTGCGCCACCCTCTCGGCCAGGGCCGCGACAGAGCCGCGCGCCTGCACGGCCGCCGCACGGAAGCGCCGCAGCACGATCAGGAGCAGCACCGCGCCGAAGAACACCGACGAATAGCGCACCCAGGTGGTCTCGCCGTAGGCGTCGCTCAGGCGGACCACCAGCCAGTCGCGCGCGGCGAATGCCACCGTGACCAGCGCGGCGCCGGCCATCAGCAGGCGGTCGTCGTTCGGGTGGCGCAGCGTGGCGAGGGCGAAGGCGCCGACGAAGGCGGCGACGAACACGAGCTCCACGGCGAGCCAGGCGGTGAACCAGGCCGGCTCGTCCCGCTGCAGCGAAAGCGCGCTGAACAGCACCGTGCCGACCACGACGCCGGCCACCGGCCAGCGCACCCAGCGGTGGCGCCGCTCGTTCGCCCAGCCCGCGAGGTGGTAGACGAACATCATGGAGGCGGCCGCCCAGCCGGCGTAGCAGGCCGCCATCAGCACGCCCCACGGCCCCCAGGACAGCGGCGGCTCGGCGACCAGCCCGTCGGCCATGCGCACCGCCCAGAAGAATTCCGCCAGCGCGGCCCAGAAATAGATGGCCACGCGCCGCGGCATGCCGTTTGCATCGACGTCGAGCTGCGTCAGCCACAGCGCCAGCGCGATGCCGCCCACGATCAGGCTGAAGGCCATCAGCAGCACCGAGCCGGTGAAGCGCCAAGCGTTGGCGCTCTCGAAGAGCTCGTTGCGAACCGACGCGGCCGGCCCGACGACCACCTGCGACAGCCCCGCGAGGCGGGCGGTGTCGGCATGCAGCCGGATCTGCAGCAGGTTGTCGCCCTTGCGCAGCAGCTTGCCGGGCACGGGCACGTAGATGGGCGCCTTGGCGTAGTCGGCGTCGTTGTTGCGCTTCATGTCGCCGTAGGTCTGCAGCAGCGCGTCGTTGAGCTGCACCTCGAAGACGTTGCCCACGCGCGGAATGAAGATGCCCCACGGCGTCTCGGGCTCGGCCTCGAGCGTGAACGGCAGGTCGAAGCTGGCCGTGCCGGGGCGTCCGTTGTGCTGCCGGTCCCAGTGGTAGGAAAGCTCGACCGGCTCGGTGCGCGTGACGCCGTCGACCGTGGTCGTCACGGTACCCTGGCGCAGTTCGATCGGCGCCTCGGCGGCGGACGCGACGGAAACGCCGCAGGCGCCGAAAAGGCCGGCGAGGCCCATCAGGAGCATCGCCAGCCACGACATCACCAGCGACACCCGGTTCGGCCGCATCTGCGCTCAGCCCGGATGAGACAACAGGCCGAGACGCGTCGCTTCGAAGACGGCCTCGCTCTTGGAATGCACCGCGAGCTTTCCGTAGAGGTTCTTGATGTGGGTCTGCACCGTGTGCACGCTCAGGCCCTTGAGCCGGGCGATCTCGGCATAGGAGAAACCGCGAGCGATCAGCGTCAGCACCTCGTGCTCGCGCGCCGAGAGCAGGCCGCGGTCGGCTTCCTCGGCGGCGGCCTCGGGCGCCGAGCCCGGCGTGGTGCCGGAAGGCGCCGCAGTCTGCAGGCTGCGGTACTTGGCGAGCACGCGCCGCGCAATCATGGGCGAGATCGGCGAGGCGCCGGCCTTCATCTCCACGATGGTCTGGGCGATGTCCTCGGGCGCGGCGTCCTTGTGGATGTAGCCCACGGCGCCGGCCTCGATGCTCGCGAGAACGTTTTCCTCGTCGCCGAAGACGGACACCACCAGCGGTTCGCAGCCCGGAAAACGCGAGACCGCCTCGCGGATCACGTCGAGCCCGGTGCCGTCGGGCATGCCGAGGTCGACCAGCAACACGTCGGGAATGGTGGTCGTGCGCGAGAGCCAGCCCAGCGCCTCCTGCACGGTACCCGCGCTGCCGAGCCAGAAAAGCCGCGGGCTGCGCTGCACGCTCGCCTCGAAAAAGGCGCGCGCGCGACTGTCGTCCTCGACCACGAGCACGCCCCAGCGGCGTAGCGACGCGTCGTCCTGAGCCTCAATGTTCATTCCTCCGAGCATAAGCCTCGGCGAGCATGGGGCATCCATGCGCACATCCCTCGTTCATGGGATATGTGCGCCAACAGGCTTTGCTTGAAACTCTGGCCGCTTTTTTCCGGGCACATTCCTGCAGCCCGGGCGAGCGAAGTAACCGGAATGTAGGCGATTTGCACCGCAGCGAACTCAGCCTGAGTACTTTCGAATTCCAGATGCGCGGCATGCTCCCAGGCGCAGGAGCATGCGGAACGCCGGTGCGCCCCGGGCCCCGGCAGGCTGCGGCCTTGCCGACGAACCCGACCAGCCGGTTTTTGTATGTCGGAAGCGGCCTCGCGAGAACAGACCTCATGCAGAATTACCCGTTCCCGGCAAGCGAGGCACCACCGCCGCACCGCCCTTCCTTTCCTCGCATGGATCCGCAAACAACCCACCTGCTCTACCTGCACGGCTTCCGCTCTTCGCCTCGTTCGACCAAGGCCCGGATCGTCGCGGATCGCGTCGCGCGTCGGCATCCGAACCTGCAATGGTGGTGTCCGCAGCTGCCGCCGTCGCCGCACGATGCCATCGACATGGTGATGAAGGGCATCGCGCACTGGCCGCGCAAGTCGATGGCCGTGGTGGGCTCGTCGCTGGGCGGCTACTACGCCACCTACGTGGCCGGCATGACGCGCTGCCGCGCGGTGCTGCTGAACCCGGCCGTGCACCCCGCGCGCGACCTCATGCTCTACATCGGCGACCAGACCGCCTGGCACGACCCGGCCGAGCATTTCTATTTCCGCCCCGAATACATCCACGAGCTGCGCGCCATGGAGGTCGGCCCGCTCACCCGGCCCGAGCGCGTGTTCGCCATCATCGCCAAGGGCGACGAGGCGCTCGACTGGCACGAGATGTCGGCACGCTACCCCGACAGCAACATCAAGCTGCTCGAAGGCGGCGACCATGCCCTGTCCGACTTCGAAAAGGCCCACCTGGACGACGTGATGGCCTTCATCAACCCCGTTTGAATTTCCAGGGACACCGCAGAACCGGCTTCGCCGGGCTGCAGGTGTCGCCCCCGGAAGGGGGTGGGAGGCCACACGAAGTGGGCAAGCCTGGGGGTGAGCCTGACTCCGCGTGGGACAATCGACGGATGTTTGTATTGTTTGAAGAAGCCGGCAAGTACCTCGGCGGCCGCGTGCTGTCGGAGGCCGAAGCATCGGCGCAGGTCGAGCTCGACACCGGCAAGCGCGTCAAGGTCAAGGGCGCCAACATCGTCCTTCGTTTCGAGAAGCCGTCGCCCGCCGACCTGATCGCCGAAGGGCGCGCGCTCGCCGCCGGCATGGACCTCGACCTCGCCTGGGAGTTCGCCCCCGAGGGCGAATTCGGCTTCGCCGAGCTGGCCGCCGAGTATTTCAGCGAGAAGCCCTCGCTCGCCCAGCAAGCCGCAGCCCTGTTCGCGCTCTTCGAGGCGCCGCATTACTTCCGCCGCGCCGGCAAGGGCCGCTTCAAGAAGGCGCCGGCCGAGATCGTGCAGCAGGCGCTGGCCGCCATCGAGAAGAAGAAGGCCATCCAGGCGCAGATCGCCGAGTGGGCGGCGCAGCTCGCCGAGGGCGTGTGCCCGGCTCCGGTGCGCGAACAGCTCTACAAGATCCTTTTCCGCCCCGACAAGAACGCCCCCGAATACAAGGCCGTGGTCGAGGCCGCGCGCGCCACGCAGCGTCCGCCGCTCGACCTGCTTGAACGCGCCGGCGCCATCGACTCGCCCTACCAGTTCCACTGGCGCCGCTTCCTGTTCGAGAACTTCCCCAAGGGCACCGGCTTCCCGGCGCTCGCGGCGCCCGCCATCGCGGACGACCTGCCGCTGGCAGAGGGCGTGCAGGCCTTCTCCATCGACGATTCGCAGACCACCGAAATCGACGACGCGCTTTCCGTGCAGGGCCTGGGCAGCGGCACCGTCACGGTCGGCATCCACATCGCCGCGCCGGCGCTCGCGCTGACGCCCGGCAGCCCGATCGACAACGTGGCGCGTGCGCGCATGTCCACGGTCTACATGCCGGGCTACAAGATCACGATGCTGCCCGACGAGGTGGTCGACACCTACACGCTGCTCGAAGGCGGCGACCGCCCGGCCGTGTCGCTCTACGCGCGCTTCGACGAAGCCACGCTGGAGCTGCAGGGCACCGAGACGAAACTGGAGCGCGTGCCCATCGTGGCCAACCTGCGCCACGACCAGCTCGACACCGTCGTCACGCAGCAGTGGCTGGAAGACGCCGCCTTCAATGCCGACAGCACACCCGACGCCGCGGCCCGCATGCGCGCGCCCCTGTCGTTCCTGTTCCGCCTGGCGAAGCAGCTGAAGGCGCAGCGCGAGGTCGTGCGCGGCAAACCCGAGAGCTTCAACCGGCCCGACTACAACTTCCGCCTCGTCGGCAACGACGGCGCCGAGCCCACCGGCGGCGAGCAGGTACAGATCAGCACGCGCCAGCGCGGCGCACCGCTCGACCTGATCGTGTCCGAAGCCATGATCCTGGCCAACAGCAGCTGGGGCGGCTGGCTCGGCGAGCTCGGTGTGCCGGGTCTCTACCGCAGCCAGGCCAGCCTCGCGCCCGGCATCAAGGTGCGCATGGGCACGCGCGCGCTGCCGCACGCAGGCCTGGGCGTGAAGAGCTACGCCTGGAGCACCTCGCCGCTGCGCCGCTACACCGACCTGGTGAACCAGTGGCAGATCATCGCCGCCGCACGCCACGGCAAGACCGCCGCGCTGGCCGCGCCCTTCAAGCCGAAGGACGCAGACCTGTTCTCGATTCTCTCGGGCTTCGACGCGGCCTACACCGCGTACAACGCCTACCAGGGCGGCATGGAGCGCTTCTGGACGCTGAAGTACCTGCAGCAGCAGGGCATCACCGAGCTGGAGGCCACCGTCATCAAGGACATGCCCAATGGCGCGCTCGTGCGTGCCGACACCCTGCCGCTGGTGTTCCCCGTGGCCGGGCAGCAGGAGCGCGGCGCGCGCCTGCGCGTGAAGCTCGGCGAGATCGACGAGATCGCCCTCGACGTGAGCGGCACGGTGCTCGAGCGCCTCGACGCGCCGAAGGCCGGCGCATCCGCCGAGGAGGAAGGCGACGACGGCGAGGAAGAAGTGGTTGCGGGCCCGATCGCCATCGCCGTCGACCTGAACGACAGCGAGGCAGCACCCGAAGAAAACACGCCTGCATGAACCCCGGCGGATCGTCCGGAGAAATGCGGCCCCTGGAGGAGTCTAGAGAATGAACTTCAAGGACCTCAGCACGCTGCAGATCGCACTGGGCGTGTCGGTCGTTGTGCACGCCGCGCTGCTCACGGTGCGATTCGTCGATCCCGAATCCTTCAACAAGGTCTTCAGCGACACGCCGCTGGAGGTGATCCTGGTCAACACCAAGACCAACGACCGTCCCGACCCCGCCGCGCGGCTGCGCGCGCAGACCTCGCTCGCGGGCGGCGGCGACCTCGACAAGGGCCGCGCCACCAGCCCGCTGCCGCCGTCGAGCTTCACCACCGTGGGCGACTCGTTCGAGGACGCGCAGCGCAAGGTAGACGCCATGCAGGCCGAGCAGATGCAGATGCTCACCCAGCTCAAGCGCGACCTGGCCGCGATGCCCGCGCCCGATCCGCGCAACGCCGGCGATCCGGCCGAGGCCAAGGCGCAGGAGGAAAAGCGCCGCCAGATGATCAACCTGCTGGCCGAGATCGAGCGCCGCGTGAACGAGGAGAACGCGCGTCCCAAGAAGCGCTACCTCAGCCCCTTCACGCGCGAGGCCGCCTTCGCCACCTACGTCGATTCGCTGCGCCGCCGGGTGGAAGCGCAGGGAACGGCCAACTTCCCGACGCTGGCCGGCAAGAAGCTCTACGGCGAGCTCACCATGACCATCACCGTCAACTTCGATGGCCGGCTGCTCTCGACCGTGATCGACGAAAGCTCGGGCCAGGCCGTGCTCGACAAGCGGGCCCAGGCCATCGTCGCGAGCGTGGGCAACTTCGGCACCTTCACCGACGCGATGCGCAAGGAGCACGCGGACCAGATCGTGATCCGCCCGCACTTCCGCTTCTCGCACGACGGCTCGGTCGAACTCTCCTCGCAGTAACCGGAATCCGGAAAACAGCCGCACCGCAACGGCAGGCGCAACCAGAAAAGGCAGACACCATGGACCTGTACTGCGTCATGGGCAACCCCGTCGAGCACAGCCGCTCGCCCCGCATCCACGCGCGCTTTGCGCAGCTGTGCGGCCAGCAGCTGGAATACGGCCGGCGGCTCATTCCGCTCGGTGCCTTCGCCGAGGGCATCGCAGCCTTCCGCAGCGAAGCCGCCGAGCGCGGCGACGCCGCGCTCGGCTGCAACATCACCGTGCCATTCAAGTTCGAGGCCGCGGCGCTCGCGCAGCACACCAGCGAGCGCGCCCTTCTCGCGCAGGCGGTCAACACGCTGCGCTTCGAGGCCGATGGCGGCATTCGTGCGGACAACACCGACGGCATCGGCCTGGTCAACGACATCGTGCGCAACGCGGGCGTGCCGCTGCAGGGCAAGGCGCTGCTGCTGATCGGCGCGGGCGGCGCCGCTGCCGGCGTGCTGGGGCCGCTGCTCGATGCGGGCGCGTCGCGCGTCGTGGTCGCGAACCGCACCGTGGACAAGGCCGTCGAGTTGGTGCGCCGCCATGCGGCCATCGCGCTGCGCCACGGCGCATCGCTCGAAGCCTGGGCGCTCGACGAAGTGCCGGGCGCCTTCGACGTGGTGGTCAACGCCACCGCCTCGAGCCTCGCGGGCGACGCGGTGCCGGTGAAGGCCAGCGTGCTGCGCGAAGGCGGGCTCGCGGTCGACATGATGTACGGCCCCGCCGCCGCCGGCTTCATGGCCTGGGCCGAAGCGCACGGCGCGGTGGCGCGCGACGGGCTGGGCATGCTGGTCGAGCAGGCGGCCGAGTCCTTCGAGATCTGGCGCGGCGTCCGGCCGCCTTCGGCACAGGTGCTGGCCGAGATCCGGGCCGAGCTGAAATAAATGAAGGCCGTGCTGCGCCTGATCGCCTGCCTCGCGGTGGCGGGCCTGGCCCTGCAGCTCTTCTTCGTGGCGCGCATCGCGGCGATGGCTGTGGTCGATCCGCAGAGCACTGCGTTCCAGCGCTCCGAGGCTTTCCAGATCGCCGTTCATGAAGGCCGGGGCGGCGGCTGGCGGCAGGAGTGGGTGCCCTACTGGCAGATCAACGACACGCTCAAGCGCGCGGTCATCGCCAGCGAGGACGCCGGCTTCGTCGACCACAACGGCGTGGAATGGGAAGCCATCGAGCGCGCGCGCCAGCGCAACGCCAAGGCGGAAGAGCTGGCCGCGAAGCGCGCAGCCCGTGCGGCAGCGCGCGGCAAGCCGGTGCGGCCGGTGCAGCTGCGCGGCGGCTCGACCATCACGCAGCAGCTCGCGAAGAACCTGCTGCTGTCGGGCGAGCGCACCATGCTGCGCAAGGGCCAGGAGCTGGTGCTGGCCACGCTGCTCGAGGTGCTGCTGGACAAGCGGCGCATCCTGGAGATCTACCTCAACAACGTCGAGTGGGGCGAAGGCGTGTTCGGCGCCGAGGCGGCGTCGCAGTACTACTTCCGCAAGCCGGCCTCGCGCCTGAGTGCCAACGAGGCCGCGCGCCTCGCGGTGATGCTGCCCAGCCCCAAGTTCTTCGAACGGCGCCCGGGCTCGCCCTACCTGAGCGGGCGCGCCTCCACCGTCATGGCGCGGATGCCCGCGGCCGAACTGCCCTGAGGAACCCGCCGCGCAGGCCCTCGATGGCCAGCACGCCGGCGAAGCCGATGGTGTAGGCCAGCACGTCCCACCAGTCCGCCGTGCTGCCGAGCACGATGCGCAGCGCGCGGTTCGGAATGTGCAGGTGCCACGTCGCCGCGAGGTACTGCCCGAGTTCGACCGCGAGGCCCACGCCCAGCGCGGCCAGCGCCAGCGGCAGCACGCGCGCACCGATCGCGGTCTTGAACACGAAATACACCCACACCACGGCAAGCACGTCGCCGAAGAAGCTGCGCAGCCAGCCCCAGCGCGCACCCACGGTGGCCAGCAGCAGCAACACAAGAAACAGGGCCACCGCCCACGCCAGTGAAAGAGGATCGAAACGCCATCGCATGGCCCGTATCATCGCGCCCATATGCTGGCAAAGCTCACGGGTTGGCTGCTTCTTGGGATCGTCCGCTTGCTCACGGGCGCGCAGGCGCGCTGGTACGGCTGTCCGCCCAAGGCCGAGCAGCGCATCTATTTCGCCAACCACCAGAGCCATGCCGACCTGGTGATGATCTGGGCGGCGCTGCCGGAAGAATTGCGCAGCATCACGCGGCCCATCGCGGCGCGCGACTATTGGGCCAACACACCGGTCAAGCGCTGGATCACGACTGAAGTGTTCAACGCGGTGTACGTGGAGCGGCAGGCCGCGGCAGCGCCTGCGGCAGTTCCTGCAGCGCCGGCGACTCCTGCCGCTCCCGAGGTTGCGCCGCCGGCGCCTGCCGCCCGGCCACTGGAAGATCGCATCGAGCCCTCGATGGAGCCGCTGCTGCCCCTGACCCCGCCGGCACCGCCCGTCGAAGCAGCATCCGGCGCACAAGGCCAGCTGGACCTGCCCGTGCCCCCTGCCCCGCCGCCTGCGCCGTCTCCCGAACCACCCCCGCCCGCGGCGCCCGAACCCGCGCCCACGCCGGCGGCCCCTGCCTCCGATCCGCTGGCCCCGCTGGTCGAAGCCCTTCGCAGCGGCGACTCGATCATCATCTTCCCCGAGGGCACGCGCGGCCACACCGGCGAACCGCAGAAGTTCAAGTCGGGGCTCTACACGCTGGCCACCATGTTCCCCGACGTGGTACTGGTGCCCGCATGGATCGACAACGTGCAGCGCGTCATGCCCAAGGGCGAGATCGTGCCGGTGCCCATCCTGTGCTCCGTCACCTTCGGCGCGCCGGTGCGCGTGGAGGAAGGCGAGGAGCGCCGCCCTTTCCTCGACCGGGCGCGCGCCGCCGTGATCGCCCTGCGCGACGTCTGACGACGACGACATGAACCAGTTCCTGCGCAGCCTCAGCCCGACCCAGCAGGTCGCGGCGCTCTTTCTCATCATCTTCGGCGTGCTTGCGATCGTCAGTGCCACCGCCTTCTTCCTGAGCTTCAGGGAAAAGCGCAACCCCGTGCACGACGCCGCCTGGCAGGCCGAGCTGGCGCACTTCCGCAAGCTGCTGGGCACGAGCTGGTTCATGGCGGTGGTCTTCTGGATCGGCTGGGCGCTCGGCGAGACGGTGGCCACGGTGCTGTTCGCGCTCATCTCCTTCTTCGCGCTGCGCGAGTTCATCACGCTGTCGCCCACGCGGCGCGGCGACCACCGCAGCCTGATCCTCGCCTTCTTCGTGGTGCTGCCGATCCAGTTCTGGCTGGTGGCCACCGCGCGCTTCGACCTCTTCACCGTGTTCATCCCGGTGTACGTGTTCCTCGCGATCCCGGTGACCAGCGCGCTGGCCAACGACCCGAGCCAGTTCCTGGAGCGCAACGCCAAGCTGCAGTGGGGCATCATGGTCTGCGTCTACGGCATGAGCCACGTGCCGGCGCTGCTGCTGCTGAGCTTTCCGGGCTACGAGGGCAAGAGCGCGTTCCTCGTGTTCTTCCTGGTGTTCGTGGTGCAGACCTCGGTGCTGGTGCAGCACCTGATCTCGCGGCGCATGCAGCGCGCGCCCTTCGCGCCCAACGTGAGCCGCAGCTTCAACTGGACCAGTTGGGCCATCGGCATCGCGGTGGCGAGCCTGGTGGGCGCGCTGTTCTCGTTCATCACGCCCTTCAGGTTCGGGCAGGCGCTCGCGGTGTCGGTCATCGCCTGCATCTCGGGCTCGATGGGGCACCTGGTGATGAAGGCGCTCAAGCGCGACCGGGGCATTCCGAACTGGGGCCGCAAGGATGCGGGCGTGACGGGCGCCAACGGGCTGCTGGATCGCGTCGACGCGCTGTGCTTCGCCGCCCCCATCTTCTTCCACTCCATCCGCTGGTACTTCAACGCGTGAACTAGGCAAACCCCCAGGCTGCGCGCACTTCGTGTCGCTTCGCCAACCCCCTTGCAGGGGGCAATACCTGCGGCCCGGCAAAGCCGGTTCCGCGGTATTCCTGGAAAAAAGCCTGAGACGGATCGGGTTGGGTGGCGGCCTCAGGCCCTGCGCCGCACCACGCGGCCGAAAACTTCCTTCGCCTTGCGGCCCAGTGCCTTCGCCTTCAGCGCCTGCAGCTCGCGCGTGAGACGCGTGCGCTGCTCGGCCGATAGTGCGGTGCCGAAGCGCCCCAGCGCGGCTTCTAGGGCCGCGCGCTGCGCCTCCACGCGGCCCTGGCGACCTTCGGCCTCGGCGAGCCATTCGCAGGCATTGACGACACGCTCGCGCAGCGCGGCGTCGCCCGAATCGCCGAAGCGGGCTATGAGAGTGCGATAGGCCTTGATCTGCCCGGCAGGGTCGCCCAGCTTGTCGAGCGCCCTGGCCTTGTTGATCATCGACTTGGCGGCCCAGAGCTGCAGCGTGCCCTCCCTCGCGCTGCTGGTACGCGCGATGGCCTCGTCGTAGCAGGCCACCGCGGCCTCGAGCTGGCGGGCCTGGCGCAGCGTCGCGCCCTTGCGGAACAGCGCGCCCACCACGCGCCCGCGCAGGTCGGGCAGCTCGGAGTTGCCCCAGCGCGCGACGATCTCGTCGTGCACGCGCATCTCGTCGTCGTGCAGGCCGAGCCGGTCCAGCGCGGTGCTCTTGTATTGCAGGCCCTGCGCAACGGTCTCCTGCATCTCGGTCGAAGGGTCGGCGCCGTAGTACACGTCGATCGCATCGGCGGCCGCGACCACTTCGTGGAAGCGTTCGAGGGCGATCAGGCAGAAGGCCTTGTGCACCAGCGCTCGCGCGCACTGCCGCCGCAGCTCCGGATGCGGCGACGCGGTGTGCGCGGACAGCACCTGGTCGAACAGCGCGACGGCCTCCTGCAATTCGCCGGCATCACCGTGCTTGCGGCCCTGCCGGACCTTGTCGCGCACTTCGTCGCGCAGCTCCGCCGGCAGTTCCGGCAAATGAGCTCCGGCCTCGGCCTTGCGCAGCCGCTTGAGGCAGGCTTCCCGGCCGGCGAGGGCTTTGGCCAGCGTGTCCTGCAACTCGGACGCGGGCGTACCTTGCAGTTGCCTCGCGAGCTGCTGGTATGCGGCGAGCGCTTCATCGGCCCGGCCCAGCCGTTCGAGCAGCACGAATCCCTTGTTGAGCTGCGCGCTCGCCACGGTGCGATGCACCACCGGATCGGTGTCCGCGCCGAAGGTGGCAAGCAGCCGCTCGCAGGCGGCCAGCGCGGCCTCGCCGTCGTCCGACTCGCGCAGGCCCACCGACCAGTCGTAGGCGCGGCGCACCGCCATGCGCCGCACCTGCGGCGAGGCATCGTGGCCGTAGCGCTCGAGCAGCCAGCCGACCAGCTCGGCGCGGTTCGCATGCTCGTCGATGCCGAAGCCGTCGAAGAAGAGCGTCAGCGCGCGCACGCCCTCGATGCGCAGCTCGGGCGCCGCATGGGCCAGGCCGGCCTCGATCTGGTCGGCCACCGCGAGGCACATCACCTGCGCCTGCGCATGCTGTGCCAACTCGCGCAGGTTCAGCACCGAAGCCAGGCGCGCACGCGCCACGCGCAGCACCACGCCGGGGTCGGTGCTGCCGTCGAAGCGTTCGATGACGGCCTCCAGCGTGGCCAGTGCGTCCTGCGGCAGGCCGCGGTGGTGCTCGACCTCTGCCTTCAGCAGCCGCGCCTCCACGCGCCAGGTGTCGAAGGCGGCGTCGGGCTGGCTGTCGAGCAGCTCGCTCATGGCATCGCAGGCTTCGCAGCGCGCGGCAGGCTCGTCGATCCACCAGGTGCGCTGGTAGAGCGCGTGGGCGATGTGCTCGCGAATCTCGGGTTCGGGGCGCTGGCCGTGCGCCGCGATCAATCGGTCGAGCGTGGCGAGCGCATCGGCGGGGCGGTGCAGCTGGCGCAGCATGTGGGCCAGCAGGCGCAAGGCCTGGCAGCAGGGCACGACCACCCCGACCTCGGGCTTCGCCGCGAACTCGTCGAGCAGCCTGACGCTGGCGGCCACCGCTTCCTTGCGGCGGCCCAGGTCGTCCAGCAGCTCGATGCGCCGGAAGCTGGCGGCCGCGCGTTCGGCGGGGTGCATCTGCAGGCGCGCGATCAAGGCTTGCACCTCGTCCAGTTGCTGCTGCGCGGAGGACTCGACTACATTCACATTCGCTTCCTTGAATGGCGCGCCCCGCGCGGGGCGGGGCGGACGGTACGGACCGGGGCGCATTCTGCCCACGATCAGCCGGCTTTCGGCCCCCTCCTCGCAACTCTTTTGACAATCTTTTCCCAGGCTTAGGCCTTTACGTTTCCTTTCATGCGCATTCTCGGCATCGACCCCGGATTGCAGACCACCGGCTTCGGCGTGGTCGACGCGGACGGCCATGCGCTGCGCTACGTGGCCAGCGGCACCATCAGCACCCGGCACCTGGGCACCGGCAACAACCTGCCGGCGCGCCTCAAGGTGCTGTTCGACGGCATCGCGGAGATCACCGCGCGCTACCAGCCCGACGCGTCGGCGGTGGAAATCATCTTCGTCAACGTCAACCCGCAGTCCACGCTGCTGCTGGGGCAGGCGCGCGGCGCCTGCGTGACCGCGCTGGTCACCAACAATCTCTCGGTAGCCGAGTACACCGCGCTGCAGATGAAGAAGGCGGTGGCCGGCCACGGCCAGGCCGCCAAGGCGCAGGTGCAGGAGATGGTGCGTCGCCTGCTCGACCTGCCGGGCCTGCCGGGCGCCGACGCGGCGGATGCGCTGGGCATCGCGATCACGCATGCGCAGGTGGGACGTTCGATGGCACGGCTGGCCGAAGCGGCCGAGGCATCGAAGAGTTCCGCGGCGCTGCCTGCCGGCACCTACCGGCAGGGGCGTTCGCGCTGAGCCGAAGCGGCTGCCTGCGTCAGCGCACGATGTAGCGCAGCTCGCCGAGGCGCTTGCGGCGCTCGCGCACTTCGGCTGCAACCGATGCTGCATCGCCGTCGAGGGCTCGTGCGATCCAGTCAGCGAGCTGGGGCATGTCGCCGGGCGTGAAGCCCAGCCGCACGATCTCGGGCACGCCGAGGCGCAGGCCGTTGATGTCACTTTCCACGGGTGCCATCGGCAGGCCGATGCCGCAGGCCAGCAGGCCGCCCTTCGCGAGCTTCTTCGCCGCTCGCTGGCCGCCGCCCCATCGCGCGGCCTCCAGCGCGAACTGGTGCGACTGCGTGAAGCCGCGCGCCTTCGCGAACACGGGCAGCCCTCGTGCATCGAGTTCGCGCGCCAGTGCCTGCGCGGTCTCCCGCATCGCGGCCGCGTAAGCGATGCCGTGCACCTTCCAGTCGAGCAGGCCACGGGCTAATGCCGCCGTGCGGCCCGCATCCGAATTGGCCGTGAGGCCGGGATAGGCGATGGCGTCGATTCGCTCCATCAGCGCCGTGTCGTTCGACACGATCAGCCCGCCCGCCGGTCCGCCCAGGCTCTTGTAGGTGCTCATGGTGATCGCATGGGCACCCTGCTCCAGCGGCTGCGGCCATGCCTTGCCGGCCACCATGCCCGAGAGATGCGCCGCGTCGAAGAGCAGCTTCGCGCCCACGCTGTCGGCAATCTCGCGGATCGCAGGCACCGGATGCGGAAACAGGTTGAGGCTGCCGCCGATGGTGACGAGCTTGGGCTTTGTCTCGCGCACCAGCTTCGCGAGCGCGGCGAGGTCGACCGTGTAGCCGTCGGCATCCACCGGCGCGGAAACCGGCTTCAGGCCATAGAGCCCTGCGGCGCCTGCCGCATGGTGCGTGACGTGCCCGCCGATGCTGGGCGGGGGTACGACGATGGTGTCGCCGGGCTGGCAGGTCGCCATGAACACGTAGAGATTCGACAGGGCGCCCGAGCTCACGCGCACCTCGGCGAACTTCGCACCGAACACCTCGGCCGCCAGCTCGGCGGCGACCACCTCGATGCGCTCGATGGCCTCCAGGCCCATCTCGTACTTGTCGCCCGGATAGCCGAGCGAGGGGCGCGAGCCCAGTCCGCGCGACAGAAGCGCCTCGGCGGCCGGGTTCATCACGTTGGTGGCGGGGTTGAGGTTCAGGCCGTCGACGTCGTGGATGCGGTGGTTGTCGGCCACCAGCCGTTCGATCTCGGCGGCCACGCCTGCAGCATCGCGCGAGGCGGCGTCCGCGGCGATGGAAAGCACATGGTCCTCGCTGGCGGCGGGAACCCAGGGGCGGCGTTGCAGGGCGGCGGCAGGCATGTGGCGGATCTCGCTATGAAAGGGGGATGGCTGCATCGTCGCCTGCCCTCGCCGACGGGGCAAACCGGATAATCTGGCCCCGAGCCGTAGAAAAACTTGGCCTGAAGGATCTGCCCATGCCGCTCGCACCACCCCGCCCACGCCTGCCGCCGCACACCGCGGTGCGCGCCTTCGAGGCGGCGGCGCGCCATGGCAGCTTCGCGCGCGCGGCAGAAGAACTCTTCGTCACGCCGGCGGCTATCGCGCAGCAGATCAAGGCGCTGGAGACATGGGCCGGCGGCGCGCTCTTCGAGCGGCACAGCCAGGGCATCCGCCTCAGCGCACACGGGCGGCGCGCCCTGCCGGCCCTCAGCGCGGCCGTCGACCAGCTCGGCCTGGCCGTGCAGGCACTGCGCCACGAGACCCAGACCGCCGCGCGCCGCAGCACGCTGCAGGTGGCTGCGCTGCCGGCAGTTGCGCAGCTGTGGCTGTCACCGCGCCTGTCGCGCCTGAAGGCGGAGCTGCCCGGCGTGCAGGTGTCGGTGACGGCACTCGAGCAGCCACCGAACTTCCGCCGCGAGCCCTTCGATCTGGGGCTGTTCTATGCGCGCGCCGGCGAACGCATCGAGACTGCGGCAGGCGCGCAGGCGATCCCGCTGGTGCGCGACCGACTGCTGCCCGTGTGCAGTCCGCGCCTGCGCGAGCCCCTGCCCAGCGGCCGTCCACGCGCACTCGAAGATCTGACAGAACTGCTGCAGCGCAGCGGCGGACTGCACGACACCGTCTGGCGCGACGACTGGCAGCGCTGGCTGCAGGCCGTGCGGCCCGGCATCAAGGCGGCCGAAGCCGAGGCACTGGCTGCAGGGCCGGATTTCTCGCTCTACAGCCTCGCGCTTCAGGCAGCTCTGGACGGCGAAGGCGTGCTGATGGGCCGCGAGCACCTCGTCGCACCGTTGCTCACTCAAGGCAGGCTGCATGCGCCCTGGGGGCGGCCGAAAGCGCTGGGGGATACGGTGATGCTGCTGGTGCCTGCGCACCGCAAGGGGCCGCTGCTAGCGCGGCAGGTGCAGGCATTGCAGGCGCTGGCAGCGGGCTGAAAGCCTGCTATCGGGATAGCCGGCTCTACGCCACCCGCTCCGCGATCAGCACGGCGAAGAAGCCGAATGCCGCCAGCAACGTCCACTTCAGCACGATCCAGCCGATGCGCCGGTACTTGACCTGGCCCGTACCCGCGTAGAACGCGAAGCACACGCCGGCCACCAGAAGCAGCAGCAGGATGGCCCAGCGGAACAGAAGCATGTGAGAGGAACGAGCGGCCTACCAGGCCCGCGCGACTTCGCCGAAACCGCGCGGGGCGCGCTTCTCGTCCTCGAAGGTCACGACCTCGTAGGCGTCGCTGTGCGAGAGCAGCTCGCGCAGCAGCTTGTTGTTGAGCGCATGGCCCGAGCGGAAGGCGGTATACGCGGCCAGGAGCGGCTTGCCGATGATGTACAGGTCGCCCATCGCGTCGAGGATCTTGTGCTTCACGAACTCGTCGTCGTAGCGCAGTCCGCCTTCGTTCAGCACCTTGGTGTCGTCCATCACGATGGCGTTGTCGAGGCCGCCGCCGAGCGCGAGGCCCTTGCTGCGCATGTACTCGACTTCCTTCGTGAAGCCGAAGGTGCGGGCGCGCGCGATGTCGCGGCTGTACGAGCCGGTGCCCAGGTCGAACTCCACGCGCTGGCCGGTGGAGTTGACGACGCGGTGGTCGAAGTCGATCTCGAAGCTCAGCTTGTAGCCGTGATAGGGCTCCAGGCTCGCCCACTTCTCGTTGGCGCCCTCGCCTTCGCGCACCTCGACCTTGCGGGTCACGCGGATGAAGCGGCGCGGCGCCTTCTGCAGCGCGATGCCCGCGCTTTGCAGCAGGAACACGAACGAGGAAGCCGATCCGTCGAGGATCGGCACTTCGTCGGCCGTGATGTCGATGTAGAGGTTGTCGATGCCCAGGCCCGCGCAGGCCGACATGATGTGCTCGACGGTCTGCACTTTCGCGCCGCCGGTGGAGACCGTGGACGCCAGGCGCGTGTCGGTGACCGACTCGGCCGTCATGCGGATCTCGGCCGGCTCCGGCAGGTCGACGCGGCGGAACACGATGCCCGTGTCGGCCGGTGCCGGCCGCAGCGTCAGCTCCACGCGCTGGCCGCTGTGAAGCCCCACGCCCACGGCGCGGCTGATGGACTTGAGGGTTCGTTGTTGCAGCACGGCCGGGATTTTAGGCGCGCGACGGGCGTGGCGGCCTATGCCCCTCGCTATGGCACCGATAGACATGGGTTCTATGCAATTCCTTCGAATTGGCCCGAAATGGACGCAAAGGGCACGAGGCGAGCGCAGCGCCTAGAGCCAGCAGACGTCCCTTTCGGGTCGTCCCTGTGCCCCTTACGCCCTCTCGTGCCCTCTGCGTCCGGCCGAGTTCACCCCGCGATGGCCTCTGGCGAAGCCATCATCAGGCGGGGTGTTCTCTCAATCTGCCTGACGGCGCAGGAAAGCCGGGATCTCAAAGTCGTCCATACCGCCCGAGGACAGCGCGTCCACCTTCGCGGCGGCCATCGTGCGGTTGGTGCGCCACACGCTGGGAACGGCCATGCCGTCGTAGTTGGGCTGGCTGCCGCCCGTGCCGCCGGCGTGACCCACGCCACCGAGCGTCGGCACGGTGAACGGGATGTTGTCGGTGCCGGTGCGGATGACTTCCAGCGTCGGCTGCTGGCGGCGAGCGTCGGGACGCGACAGGCCGGTGGCCACCACGGTCACGCGCATCTCGTCGCCCAGGCTGTCGTCGTAGGCAGCGCCGTAGATCACGTGCGCGTCCGGCGAGGCGTAGGCGCGGATGGTGTTCATCGCCAGCTTCGACTCGTTCAGCTTCAGCGAGCTCTTCGATGCCGTCACCAGCACCAGCACGCCCTTTGCGCCCGAGAGGTCGATGCCTTCGAGCAGCGGGCAGGCCACGGCCTGCTCGGCTGCGATGCGCGCGCGGTCGGGACCGGCTGCGGCAGCGGTGCCCATCATGGCCTTGCCGGGCTCGCCCATCACGGTGCGCACGTCTTCGAAGTCGACGTTCACGCCGCCGTACTCGTTGATGATTTCCGAGATGCCGCCCACGGCGTTCTTCAGCACGTCGTTGGCCTGCGCGAAGGCTTCGTCCTGCGTGACGTCCTCGCCCAGCACGTCGAGCAGCTTCTCGTTGAGCACGACGATCAGCGAGTCGACATTCGCCTCGAGCTCGGCCAGGCCGGCGTCGGCGTTGGTCATGCGGCGGCCGCCTTCCCAGTCGAAGGGCTTGGTCACCACGCCCACGGTGAGGATGCCCATTTCCTTCGCCACGCGCGCGATCACCGGAGCGGCGCCGGTGCCGGTGCCGCCGCCCATGCCGGCCGTGATGAACAGCATGTGCGCGCCGTCGATGGCGGCGCGGATGTCGTCCACCGCGGCTTCGGCCGCGTCACGGCCCTTCTCGGGCTTGCTGCCGGCGCCCAGGCCGCTGGTGCCCAGCTGGATGATCTTGTGCGCGTTGCTGCGCTGCAGGGCCTGTGCGTCGGTGTTCGCGCAGACGAACTGAACGCCCTGCACGCCACGCTCCATCATGTGGGCGACCGCATTGCCGCCGCCACCGCCGACACCGATCACCTTGATCTGCGTGCCCTGGTTGAACTCTTCGACTTCGATCATTTCGATGGTCATTTTTAACTCCTTGAATCTTGCAGTTGCCGTTATGTGTCTGTGAATATTTCTTGTGTACTGACGGGATCAACGATGAGACCGTCGCGATGGTGGACCTGTTCGTCGCCATCGCTCGTTGAAATGCATGGGAGGGCTGCCACGCGCGAGCCAGAGTGGAGACTTGATCATGGCTAGAAATTCCCCACGATGAAGTCCTTGAAACGTCCGAATGCAGTCTTTACCGACCCATTCTTCTGCGCGACCTTGAAGCCGCGCATGCGCGCGAAGCGTGCTTCCTCCAGCAGGCCCATCACCGTCGCGGCGCGGGGCTGCGCGACCATGTCCGACAGCGCGCTCGAGTACTTCGGGATGCCGCGACGCACGGGCTTGAGGAAGATGTCCTCGCCGAGCTCCACCATGCCCGGCATCACGGCGCTGCCGCCCGTGAGCACCACGCCCGACGAGAGCACCTCTTCGTAGCCCGACTCGCGCACCACCTGCTGCACCAGCGAGAAGATCTCCTCGATGCGCGGCTCGATCACGCCGGCCAGCGCCTGCTTGCTCAGCATGCGCGGGCCGCGGTCGCCCAGGCCCGGCACTTCCACCTGCGTCTCGGGGTCGGCCAGCAATTGCTTGGCGAAGCCGTTCTCGACCTTGATGTCTTCCGCGTCCTTCGTCGGAGTGCGCAGCGCCATCGCGATGTCGCTGGTGATGAGGTCGCCCGCGATCGGGATCACCGCCGTGTGGCGGATCGCACCGTTGGTGAAGATCGCCACGTCCGTCGTGCCCGCGCCGATGTCCACCAGCACCACGCCCAGCTCGCGCTCGTCTTCCGTCAGCACCGCCTGGCTGGAGGCCAGCGGGTTCAGCATCAGCTGGTCGACTTCCAGGCCGCAGCGGCGCACGCACTTGATGATGTTCTCGGCCGCGCTCTGCGCGCCGGTCACGATGTGCACCTTGGCCTCCAGGCGCATGCCGCTCATGCCGATCGGCTCCTTCACGTCCTGGCCGTCGATCACGAACTCCTGCGGCTCCACCAGCAGCAGGCGCTGGTCGCTGGAGATGTTGATGGCGCGTGCCGTCTCCACCACGCGGGCCACGTCGGCGGGCGTCACTTCCTTGTCCTTCACCGCCACCATGCCGCTGGAGTTGATGCCGCGGATGTGGCTGCCGGTGATGCCGGTGTAGACGCGGCTGATCTTGCAGTCGGCCATCAGCTCGGCCTCTTTCAGCGCCTGCTGGATGCTCTGCACGGTGGCGTCGATGTTCACCACCACGCCGCGCTTGAGGCCATTGCTCGGCGCGATGCCCAGGCCGGCCAGCTTGAGCTCGCCGCCGGGCAGCACCTCGGCCACGACCACCATCACCTTGGCGGTGCCGATGTCGAGTCCTACGACCAGGTCTTTGTATTCTTTGGGCATTGGGATATGTCCTCGATTCCTCGGTATTCGCTACTTGATTTTTCTTGGGGCCTCGGGCGAGACCGTGGTGACGCCGCGCAGCCGCAGGGCATACGCGTCGTTGTGGCGCAGGTCCGCGCCTTCGACGTCGGCCATGGTGCGGCGGTACTGGCCCGCGACCTGGGTCACGGTCTTCAGGAAGCGCTGCAGGCGGGCCGTCACCTCTTCGCTCTGGCCGCGGCCGAGCTCGATCTCGGCGCCGCTGTCGAGCACCACCTTCCAGCTGCCGCGGCTCGACAGCGTGAGCTCGTCGATCCCCAGGTCGTAGGGCTGGAACTGCGGCTGCAGCACGCGGTACATGCCCAGCACCTGGCCGGCCTGCTCGATCGGGCCGTCCAGGCGCGGCAGGTTGTCGTCCACCTCCGCCACGTTGGCCTCGAACACGTCGCCGAAGCCGTTGATCAGCTTCGAGCCCGCCTCGTCGCCCCAGTTGGCCACCGGCACCTGCTCGGTCAGCGTCACGCGCAGCTTGTTCGGGAACTCGCGGCGCACCACCGCGCTGCGCACCCACGGCACCGACTCGAAGGCCGCGCGCGCGCGGGCCAGGTCGATGGTGAAGAAGTTGCCCGACAGCTGCGGCGCCACGTTGGCGCGCAGCGTGACCGCGTTGTTGTGCGTGACCTCGCCGTCCACCTTGATGCCGGCGATCGGGAAGAAAGGCTGGCGCAGCACCCACCACGCGCCCGCGGCAAGCAGCATGAGCGCCACCGCCGCGAACGCAAGGTTGGCGACGATGTTCATGAGCTTGACGTCGAAGGGCGCTGGAATGCTGTCGGCCATGGCTATAGCGAGCCTCCCGTTGCGTCCAGCGTGGCGGCAGCCAGCACCCGCAGGCACAGCTCCTCGTACGCGATGCCCGCGGCGCGGGCCGACATCGGCACCAGCGAGTGGCTGGTCATGCCGGGCGAGGTGTTCATCTCCAGCAGGAAGGGCTTGCGGTCGCTCGCGCGGATCATCACGTCGGCGCGGCCCCAGCCGCGGCAGCCGAGCGTGCGGTAGGCGGCCAGCGTGATGCGCTGGATCTCGTGCTCCTCGGCCTCGGGCAGGCCGCTCGGGCACTGGTACTTCACGTCGTCGGTGAAGTACTTGTTCTGGTAGTCATAGGCACCCTCGGGCGCGGCGATGCGCACCACCGGCAGCGCGCGCGCGTCGAGACCGTGGCCGAGCACGGCGCAGGTCACTTCCTCGCCCTCGATGAATTCCTCGCACAGCACGTCGGCGTCGTACTTGGCCGACAGCGCCACCGCCTCCTGCATCTCTGAATAACCTTGCACCTTGGTCACGCCAATGGACGAGCCTTCGCGCGGCGGCTTCACGATCAGCGGCAGGCCGAGCACGTCGGGCACCGCCCTGACCTGCTCGCGGCTTTGCTGGTCGAAGGCCAGGCGCACGTACTTGGGCGTGGGCAGGCCGTCGGCCTGCCAGATGCGCTTGGTCATGACCTTGTCCATCGCCACGCTCGAGGCCATCACGCCAGAGCCGGTGTAGGGAATGCCGAGCAGCTCGAGCGCGCCCTGCACGGTGCCGTCCTCGCCGTGGCGGCCGTGCAGCGCGACGAAGCAGCGCGCGAAGCCTTCGCTCCTGAGCTCCGACAGGTCGCGCTGCGACGGGTCGAAGGCATGCGCGTCCACGCCGCGCGAGCGCAGCGCCTCGAGCACGCCTGTGCCCGACATCAGGGATATCTCGCGCTCGGCGGAACTGCCGCCGAAGAGCACGGCGACCTTGCCGAAGAGTTTGGGGTCCTGGAGGCTCATGAGGCCCTCCCTTTGCGCGAACCGCGCTCGGATGTTGAAGGGGCAGAGGCGCCGGTCGCGGCACCAGCCGCGCCGAGCTCGACCACCTTGGCCGGCACCGCGCCGATGGAGCCCGCGCCCATCGAGAGCACCACGTCGCCCGGGCGGGCGTTGTCGAGAATGGCGCGCGGCATCGCGGCGATGTCGTCGACGAAGACCGGCTCGACCTTGCCCGCCACGCGCAGCGCGCGCGCCAGCGTGCGGCCGTCGGCCGCCACGATAGGCGCCTCGCCGGCGGCATAGACCTCGCCGAGCAGCACCGCGTCGGCCGTGCCGATGACCTTCACGAAGTCTTCGAAGCAGTCGCGCGTGCGGGTGTAGCGGTGCGGCTGGAAGGCCAGCACCAGCCGGCGGCCCGGGAATGCGCCGCGCGCGGCCGCGATGGTGGCGGCCATCTCCACGGGGTGATGGCCGTAGTCGTCGATCACCGTGAAGGTGCCGGAAGCATCCCCGCCCTGCACAGCCACGTCGCCGTAGCTCTGGAAGCGACGGCCCACGCCCTTGAAGCCTGCGAGCCCGCGCTGCACGGCTTCGTCGGGAATACCGAGTTCCACCGCCACCGCGATCACCGACAGCGCATTGCGCACGTTGTGCTCGCCAGGCAGGTTCAGCACGATGGGCAGGTCGGGCAGCGTCACTCCGTTGCGGCGCTGCGCGGTGAAATGCATCTGGCCGCCAACGGCGCGCACGTCGATGGCGCGCACCTGGGCGTCCTCGCCGAAGCCGTAGCTGGTGACCGGGCAGGTCACGTCGGCCACGATCTCGCGCACCGCCGGATCGTCGGTGCACAGAATGGCGACGCCGTAGAACGGCATGCGGTGCAGGAAGTCGACGAAAGCCTTCTTGAGCTTCGCGAAGTCGTGCCCGTAGGTCTCCATGTGGTCGGCGTCGATGTTCGTGACCACCGCCATCACCGGCAGCAGGTTCAGGAACGAGGCATCCGACTCGTCGGCCTCCACCACGATGTAGTCGCCGGAGCCCAACTGCGCGTTCGCGCCGGCGCTGTTCAGGCGCCCGCCGATCACGAAGGTCGGGTCGAGCCCGGCGGCCGCGAGCACGCTCGCCACCAGGCTGGTGGTGGTGGTCTTGCCGTGCGTGCCGGCAATGGCGATGCCCTGCTTCAGGCGCATCAGCTCGGCCAGCATCAGCGCGCGCGGCACCACCGGAATGCGCTTCTCGCGCGCAGCCAGCACCTCGGGGTTGTCCGACTGCACCGCCGTCGACGTGACGACCGCATCCGCGCCGTCGATATGCGCGGCCGCGTGGCCCACGAAGGTGCCGATGCCCAGGCCCGCGAGCCGGCGCAGCGTGGCGCTGTCGGCTAGGTCGGAGCCGGTGATTTTGTAGCCCAGGTTCAGCAGCACTTCGGCGATGCCGCTCATGCCGGAACCGCCGATGCCCACGAAATGGATATGACGAATAGCGTGCTTCATCTTGCAAGCTCCTCGCAGGCGCGGACGACGGCTTCCACCGCCTCTGTCTTCTGCATGGTCTTGGCCCTCTCGGCCTTCTCTATCAGCGCATCGCGCCCGGTTTTCTGTAGCAAGTCAGCCAGCAATTCAGGAGTGAGGTCGGCCTGCTGCACCAGCCAGCCGCCGCCCGCGTCCACGAGGAAGCGCGCATTGGTGGTCTGGTGGTCGTCGACCGCCGAGGGGAAAGGCACGAACAGCGCTGCTGCGCCGACGGCCGCGATTTCTGTGACGGTGCTGGCACCGGCGCGCGCGACGATCATGTCGGCGTCCGCATAGGCCTGCGCCGTGTCTTCGATGAAGGGCGTCAGCTCTCCTTCGACGCCCGCGGCCTCGTAGTTGGCGCGCAGCTCGTCGATCTGCTTGGCGCCGCTCTGGTGCAGCACCTGCGGGCGCTCGGCCGGCGCGATGCGCGCGAGTGCCTGCGGCACCACGGTATTGAGGCCGCGCGCGCCGAGGCTTCCGCCCACCACCAGTAGCTTGAGCGGCCCGGTGCGGCCCGCGAAGCGCTCGGCCGGTTCGGGCTTGGAGGTGAAGGCCGAGCGCAGCGGGTTGCCCACCCACTGCGCCTTCTTCAGCACGTTGGGAAAGGCGGTGAACACGCGGTCGGCCACGCCCGCGAGCACCTTGTTGGCGAGGCCAGCCACCGAGTTCTGCTCGTGCAGCACCAGCGGCTTGCCGACCAGCACGCCCATCATCCCGCCCGGGAAGGTGATGTAGCCGCCCAGTCCCACCAGCACGTCGGGCCTCACGCGGCGCACCACGCCCAGGCTTTGCCAGAAGGCGCGCAGCAGCTTCAGCGGCAGCAGGAAAAGTGTGAGCGGGCCCTTGCCGCGCACGCCGCCGAACTGCACGGGTTCGAAGGCGAAGCCGCGCGGCGGCACCAGCTTTTCTTCCATGCTGCCGGGGGCGCCCAGCCAGTGCACCTTCCAGCCGCGCTCGCGCAGGGCCTCGGCCACAGCGAGGCCGGGGAAGATGTGGCCGCCGGTGCCGCCGGCCATGACGAGCGCGGTGCGGCCGGTCATACGCGACCTCCGCGCATCAGCGGCGCATGCGCGCCGCAGCGCTGCGCGCTGACCCGATTCTGGTGAAACCATGTCCTCATACGCGGCCTCCGCGCATGAGGACACGGTTTTCGTAATCGATGCGCAGAACGATCGCCAGCGCCACCAGGTTCATCAAAATGGCCGAGCCGCCGAAGCTCATCAGCGGCAGCGTCAGGCCCTTGGTCGGCAGCGCGCCGAGGTTCACGCCCATGTTGATGAAGGTCTGGAAGCCCAGCCACACGCCCACGCCCTGGGCCACGAGGCCCGAGAACACGCGGTCGAGCGCGATGGCCTGGCGGCCGATGTGCATGATGCGGCGGGTGAGCCAGAGGAACAGGCCGATGATCAGCAGCACGCCGACGAGGCCGAACTCCTCGCCGATCACGGCCAGCAGGAAGTCGGTGTGCGCCTCGGGCAGCCAGTGCAGCTTCTCGACGCTGCCGCCGAGGCCGACGCCGAAGATCTCGCCGCGCCCGATGGCGATCAGCGAGTGCGACAGCTGGTAGCCCTTGCCCAGCGCGTGCTCCTCGCTCCACGGATCGAGGTACGCGAAGATGCGCTCGCGGCGCCACGGGCTGCTCGCGACGATGGTGCCGAAGGCCACCACCACCAGCGCGGCGATCAGGAAGAACATGCGCGCGTTCACGCCGCCCAGGAACAGGATGCCCATGGCGATCACGGCGATCACCATGAAGGCGCCCATGTCGGGCTCGGCCATCACCAGCATGCCGACCACCACCACCGCCACGCCCATGGGCAGCACGGCGCGGAAGAAGCGCTCCTTGATCTCCATCTTGCGCACCATGTAGCTGGCGGCGTAGAGCACCATCGCGAGCTTGGCCAGCTCCGACGGCTGGAAGCGCATGAAGCCCATCGGCAGCCAGCGGCGCGCGCCGTTCACGTTGATGCCGATGTGCGGAATGAGCACAGCCACCAGCAGCAGCAGCGAGGCCACGAAGAGCCAGGGCGCGGCGCGCTCCCAGGTCTTCATCGGGATCTGGAAGGTCAGCAGCGCGGCGATGAAGGCGAACACCACCGAGGCCGCGTGCCGCGTGAGGAAATACGAGGCGCTGTAGCCCGCGCGCGCGAAGCGCGGGTTGTCGGGCAGCGCGATGGAGGCCGAATACACCATGATCAGGCCCCAGGTCAGCAGCGCCACCGTGACCCAGACCAGCGCCTGGTCGAAGCCCAGCACGCGCATCGGCGTGGCCTTGGTCTGCGCGATGCCGGCGCCGCCCAGCCGCACGGGCAGGTGCACAGGCAGCGAGTCGATCCCGCTGCGCGCGCGCCTGAACCAGCCGCCGAAGCGGCTGGTGCGTGCGTTGGGCGTGGCGCCTGATGCGGCAGAGTTCAAACCTGTTCCTCCGTCGTCGAGTCGCCCAGGCCGCGCGGGCTGTCCTCGTAGGCCTGCACGGCCTCGCGGAACACCTCGGCGCGGTGCGCATAGTCCTTGAACATGTCGAAGCTCGCACAGGCCGGTGACAGCAGCACGGCGTCGCCGGGGTTGGCGCGCGCGGACGCGAGCTTCACCGCCTCGTCCATCGAGGCGGCGTGCAGCAGCGAGACGCCCGTCGATGCCAGCGCGGCTTCGATCAGCGGCGCGTCGCGGCCGATGAGCACCACGGCGCGCGCGTACTGGCGAACGGGCGCGGCCAGCGGCTCGAAGTCCTGCCCCTTGCCTTCGCCACCAAGAATGACGACCACGCGGCGCTCCTCGCCCAGGCCGGTCAGCGCGGCGGCGGTGGCACCCACGTTGGTGCCCTTGCTGTCGTCGAAGTACTCGACCTCGTCGATGACGGCGATGGGCTCGACGCGATGCGGCTCGCCCTGGTATTCGCGCAGGCCGTAGAGCATGGCGTTCAGCGGGCAGCCGGCGGCGCTGGCCAGCGCCAGGGCCGCGAGCGCGTTCATGGCGTTGTGGCGGCCGCGGATGCGCAGCGCGTCGGCGGGCATCAGCCGCTGCAGGAAGATCTCTTCCTCGACCACGGCACCACGCTTGCGCTTCTGCGTTTCGTCGGCTTCCAGCGCGCGCACCAGCCAGGCCATGCCGTTCACGCGCTCGATGCCGTAGTCGCCCGGGCGCAGCGGCATCGCGGAACCGAAGGTGACATGCGTGCGGATCTGCGGGCGCTGCAGCTTGACCTTGACGGGCGCGGGCAGCATCGCCATCACGCCGGCGTCGTCGCGGTTGAGGATCATGAGCCCGTGCGCGCCGAAGATGCGCGCCTTGGCCGCGCCGTACGCGGCCATGTCGCCGTGCCAGTCCAGATGGTCCTGCGTGAGGTTGAGCACCGTCGCGGCCGTGGGCTCGAAGCCCTGCACGCCGTCGAGCTGGAAGCTGGACAACTCCAGCACCCACACGTCGGGCAGCGTCTCGGCGTCCATGTGCGCCGAGAGCGTGTCGAGCAGCGTCGGGCCGATGTTGCCGGCCACGGCCACCGTCTTGCCCGCGCGCTCGACCAGTTGGCCGGTGAGCGAGGTGACGGTCGTCTTGCCGTTGGTGCCGGTGATGGCGAGCACCGCGGGCGTGTAGCCCTTGGGCGCTTCGGGTTCGACGGGCGGTGCCAGTTCGAGCTGCGGCGACGGCTCTTCCTCGACGGCCGCCGAGGCCGGGTTGGTGACGGAGAGCTCGGCGATGCGCGCGACGAACTCCGCGGCTTCCTTGGCGGCGGTCGGGACGTAGGGCTTGCCGGTGGTGGGCAGGCGCGAAACGGTGGCGGGCGCGGGCGTGGGTGCGGGAGCAGGCTCCGCTGCCGGGGCTTCGGGCGATTCGGGAGCTGCTTCGGCAGCCGGGGTTTCCGGCGCTGCTTCAGCGCTGATTGCTTCGGTGGATTCCGACGCTGGTTCAGGCGCGGCTTCGGATGCTGGCTCCGCAACGGCTTCGGCCGGCACGGCCACTTCGCCTTCCTGCGGCGGCGGCACGACAACGCTGATCGACGGATCGCGCGGCATCGCTTCGGCCATCGCGGGGGCGGCCGGCTCGGGCTGGGCTTCAGCGGTTTCCGATGTTTCTACTGGCGCGGGTGCTTCTGCAGGCTCGACCGGAGCTGCGGCCTCGGCGGGCGCAGGCTCTTCCAGCGCCAGCTCGGCCTGTGCTTCAGGCTCGGCGGGAGCTTCGGCAACCGGCTCGGCTTGCGTTGCGGCGGTGACTTCCGCCTCCGGTTCGGCCTCGACCACCGGCACTTCCACCATCCGCAGGTCCTGCAGCGCACGCGCGAACAGATCCAACTCGCCACCGACCGGCAGGCCCACGGCACGCGCCGCATCGGCCACCGGCGCGATGGTCGCCGGCGAAAGGCCCGGCGAACGGTACACGGCGCGGATCGGCGTGCCTTCGACCAGCGCGGCCGAAAACGGCCCGCCGACGAAGTTCACGCCTGGCAGTTCCTCGCGCAGCGTCGGAAGCAATGCTGGCGCCTCGCGCGTGTCGGCCACGGTCACGACCGCGCCGTGGCGCGCGCACCAGCGCGCCATCGCCAGCCCGGACGCGCCGAGGCCGAGGATGAGGACGGGGAGGTCTTTCAGGTGCCGCATGGTTGTCTTCTTCTTTTCTCTCTCAGCGCAGCTTCAGCGTCGAAAGGCCCACGAGGCACAGCAGCATCGTGATGATCCAGAAGCGCACCACGACCTGCGTCTCGCGCCAGCCGCTCTTCTCGAAGTGATGGTGCAGCGGCGCCATCTTGAGCACGCGCCGCCCCTCGCCGAAGCGCTTCTTCGTGTACTTGAAGTAGGTGACCTGCGCCATCACCGAGATCGCCTCGACCACGAAGATTCCGCCCATGATGAAGAACACGATCTCCTGGCGCACGATGACCGCGATGGTGCCCAGCGCGCCGCCCAGTGCCAGCGCGCCCACGTCGCCCATGAACACCTGCGCCGGATGCGTGTTGAACCACAGGAACGCGAGCCCCGCGCCGGCCATGGCCGAGCAGAACACCAGCAGCTCGCCCGAGCCGGGAATGTTGGGGAACAGCAGGTACTTGGAATACACCGCGCTGCCCGTGACGTAGGCGAACACGCCCAGCGCCGAGCCCACCATCACCACCGGCATGATCGCCAGGCCGTCCAGGCCGTCGGTCAGGTTCACGGCGTTGCTCGCGCCCACGATCACCAGGTAGGTGAGGATCACGAAGCCGATGCCGCCCAGCGGATAGCTCACTTCCTTGAAGAAGGGCACCAGCAGGTTGATCTTGGGCGGGAAGTCGAGGTCGAAGCCCGACTGCACCCATGCGAAGAACAGCTGCACCACGCGCCAGTTGGAGCTTTCCGAGATGCTGAAGAGCAGGTAGAAGGCCGCGATCAGGCCCACCACCGACTGCCAGAAATACTTCTCGCGCGAGCGCATGCCCTCCGGGTCCTTGCGCACCACCTTGCGCCAGTCGTCCACCCAGCCAATGGCGCCGAAGCCCATGGTGACCCACAGCACGATCCACACGAACCTGTTGGAGATGTCGAACCACAGCAGCGTGGCGAAGGCGATGGCGAACAGCACCAGCACGCCGCCCATGGTGGGCGTGCCGCTCTTGGTGAGGTGCGTTTCCATGCCGTAGCCGCGCACCGGCTGGCCGATCTTGAGCGCCGTGAGGCGGCGGATCACGTAGGGCCCGGCCACAAGGCCGACCACGAGCGCCGTCAGCGCGGCCATCAGCGCACGGAAGGTGAGGTACTGGAAGATGCGCAGGAACCCGAACTCGGGCGACAGCGTCTGCAGCCATTGAGCGAGGGTCAGCAGCATGTGGTTTCGCGCGGCTCATGCGTCATGACCGGCCTCCTTTTGTTGTTGTGGTTGTTGTAGTTGTGCCTGCGCCTCGACGACCTGCACCACTCGCTCCATCTTCATGAAGCGCGATCCTTTCACGAGCACGCTGCCGACCTGCGGCAGGCGTGCGAGCACGGCCGCGCTCAGCGCGTCGAACTCCTTGAAATGGTGTCCGTCGGCACCGGCGAAGGCGGCGACGGTGTGCGACGTAGCGTCGCCCAGCGTGTAGACGGACTCGATGCCGCGCTCGCGGGCATGCTCGCCGACCTCGGCGTGGAACTCGGGCGAGCGGTCGCCCACCTCGCCCATGTCGCCCAGCACGAGCAGGCGCGGGCCCGGAAGGGCGGCGAGCACGTCGATAGCGGCGATCACCGAATCGGGGTTGGCGTTGTAGCTGTCGTCGACCAGCGTGATCGCATGGCCGCCGGGCAGCGCGACTTCGCTTGCGCGCGAGCGGCCCTTGACCGGCTCGAAGGCCGAGAGGCCGGCGCCGATGGTTTCCAGCGACACACCCGCCGCGAGCGCGCAGGCCGTGGCGGCGAGCGCGTTGACGACGTTGTGCCGGCCCGCGATGTGCAGCCGCGCGTCGAAGGCGCCCACCGGCGTGCGGATGCTCACGGCCCAGGCGCCCTGCTTCCATTCGGCGTGCTGCAGCGAGATGTCAGCATCCTCGTGCTCGCCGAAGGTCAGGCAGCGGCGCGAACCGCCGTCGTGCGCCATGTCGGTCCACAGCGAGGTGAACTCGTCGCCGTAGGGAAAGACTGCAGTGCCGTCTTCCGGCAGCACCGCGAACACGGCGGCGTTCTCTACAGCCACTGCCTCGACGGTGGCCATGAATTCCTGGTGTTCGCGCTGCGCGTTGTTGACCAGCGCGATGGTCGGGCGCGAGATGGCCGCCAGCCGCGCGATCTCGCCCGGGTGGTTCATGCCCAGCTCGAGCACCGCGCGCTGGTGCTGCGCGCGCAGGCGCAGCAGCGTGAGCGGCACGCCGATCTCGTTGTTGAAGTTGCCGGCCGTGGCGAGCGAGCGCTCGGCCCGGAAGGCGAAGAGCACGGCCGCGATCATCTGCGTGACCGTGGTCTTGCCGTTGCTGCCCGTCACCGCGATCAGCGGCAGGTCGAACTGCGCGCGCCAGCCCGCGCCGAGCGCGCCCAGCGCGACCAGCGAGTCGGGCACCTCGAGGCCGGCGAGACCCGCGGCCTCCAGCCCGTGGTGCGCGATGGCGGCCACGGCGCCCTGCTTCTTCGCATCGGCCAGGAAATCGTTGGCGTCGAAGCGCTCGCCCTTGAGCGCGACGAACAGGTCGCCGGGCGCGAGCGTGCGCGTGTCGGTGTGCACGCGGGCGATGACGATGGAGCCGTCGCCCACGAGGCGAGAACCCGGAATCCATTGCTGGATCCGGGCCAGGGTGATGTCCAGGGGTGTCGTGATGCCGCTCATGCCGAGGCACCCCTCTTTGCCAGCGCCTGCAGCGCATGGGCCTTGTCCGAGAACTCGATGCGCTGGCCGGCGATTTCCTGCCAGGCCTCGTGGCCCTTGCCGGCGATCAGCACCACATCTTGCGGCGCGGCCTGCGCGATGGCGTCGGCGATGGCTCCCGCCCGGTCGGGCTGCACCTGCGCCGCGTCGGGGCGCGAGAAGCCGCGCAGCACCTGGCTGATGATCGCGTCGGGCTTTTCGCTGCGGGGGTTGTCGCTGGTGACGATCACGCGGTCGGCCTGGCGCTCGGCGACGGCGGCCATCATCGGGCGCTTGATCGGGTCGCGGTCACCGCCGCAGCCGAACAGGCACCACAATGCGCCGCCGCGCTGCTTTGCGAGCGGGCGCAGGCCGATCAGCGCCTTGTCGAGCGCATCGGGCGTGTGGGCGTAGTCGACCACGGCCAGCGGGGCGCCTTCGCCGGTGCCGGCGCGGTCCATGCGTCCGGGCACGCTGGTGAGGTTGGCGCATGCGGCCACGGCCTGGGCCAGCGTGAGGCCCAGCGCGCGCAGCGTGCCGAGCACGCCCAGCAAGTTGGACACGTTGTACTGGCCGATGAGCCCCGTCGACAGGCGCTCCACGGCAGCCGTGCCGTGCTCGGCCACCGAGAACTGCAGGCCCTGCGCGTCGTAGCCGATGTCGCGCGCCATGAGGCGGGCCGGCTTGCCGGCGGCCGAGACGGTCCAGACGTCGAGCGCACCGATGCCGGCGTCGATCAGGTTCGCGCACAGGCTGGCGCCGTGCGTGTCGTCGATGTTGATCACCGCGGCGCGCAGGCCGGGCCAGCGGAACAGCTCGGCCTTGGCCTGCCAGTAGGCGTCCATGCTGCCGTGGTAGTCGAGATGGTCCTGCGTGAAGTTGGTGAACACGGCCACGGCGATCTGCGCGCCGTCGAGGCGGCGCTCGGCGATGCCGATGGACGAGGCCTCGATGGCGCAGGCGCCGAAGCCGTTCGTGACCAGCGCGCGCAGCTCGCGCTGCATCATCACCGGGTCGGGCGTGGTCAGGCCGGTGTAGGTCAGATCGGGCGGCACGCCGATGCCCAGCGTGCCCATCACGGCACAGGGCGACGGCGCGTCGCGCTGCATGGTGCCGTCGGGCTTCATCACTCGCACGCCGCCCGCCGCGCGCAGCGTGGAGAGCGACTCGGCCAGCCACCATGCGGTGGAGGTCTTGCCGTTGGTGCCCGTCACGGCCAGCACTTCGAGCAGGGCCGAGGGGTTGTCGTAGAAGGCCGAGGCGATCGGGCCGGTGGCGGCCTTCAGGCCGGGGTAGCTCACGATGCGCTCCCGGTATTCGTCCTGGTCGAAGCCGAAGGGCTCGACGCCCTCGTGCTCCACCAGGCAGACGGCGGCACCCTGCGCCAGCGCGGCCGCCACGTGCTTGCGGCCGTCGGTGGCGGCGCCCGGCCAGGCGATGAAGACGTCGCCCGCGCCCACGGCGCGGCTGTCGGCATGCAGCGCGGCGTTCGGCGCGCGCTCCTTCAGCCAGGCGGCGACCAGTTGGGGGGAAGTGAAGGTCAGCATGTTCAGAAGCTCTCGTCGACGCCCTGCGTCATCACAAGCGGTTTGACCGCCAGATCGGGCGGTACGTTCATCATGCGCAGCGTCTGCTGCACGACCTCGCTGAACACGGGAGCGGCCGCCAGACCGCCGAAATACTGCCCGTCGCTGGGCTCGTCGATCATCACCGCGACGATGATGCGCGGCTTCTCGATAGGCGCCATGCCGGTGAACCAGGCGCGGTACTTGTTGCTGGCGTAGCCCTTGCCGACCTGCTTGTGGGCCGTGCCCGACTTGCCGCCGACCGAGTAGCCCACCGTCTGCGCGCGCGTGCCGGTACCGCCGGGGCCGGCGGCCATCTGCAGCATCTTGCGCACCGCCAGCGCGTTGGAGGGCGAGAACACGCGCACGCCCACCGGCGGTTCGGAGTTCTTCAGAATGGTCACCGGAATCAGCGAGCCGTCGTGCGCGAACGCGGTGTACGAATGCGCCATCTGGAACAGCGACGCCGACAGGCCGTAACCATAGGCCATGGTGGCCTGCTCGACCGGCTTCCAGGTCTTCCAGGGCCGCAGCCGGCCGGTGACGGCGCCGGGGAACTGGATCTGCGGCTTCTGGCCGTAGCCGAGCGCGGTGTAGGTGTCCCACATCTCGTGCGGGGTCATCTTCTGGGCGATCTTGAGCGCACCGACGTTGCTCGACTTCTGGATCACGCCCTCGACTGTCAGCGTGCCGTAGTTGTGCGTGTCGCTGATGGTGAAGCCGCCGATCTGGTAGCGGCCGGGGCCGGTTTCGATCAGGGTCGAGGGTTTCACGCGGCCGGCTTCCAGCGCCATGCCCACCGTGATCGGCTTCATGGTCGAGCCGGGCTCGAAGGTGTCGGTGATCGCGCGGTTGCGCAGCTGCTCGCCGGTGAGGTTCTGGCGCTTGTCGGGCACGTAGCTCGGGTAGTTGGCCAGCGCCAGCACCTCGCCGGTGACGGAATCGAGCACCACCACGCTGCCGGCCTTGGCCTTGCGCGCGGTCACGGCGTCGCGCAGCTTCTGGTAGGCGAAGAACTGCACCTTGCTGTCGACGCTGAGCTGGATGTCCTTGCCGTCCAGCGGCGGCACGGTCTCGCCCACGCCCTCGACCACGCGGCCCAGGCGGTCCTTGATGACGCGACGCGAGCCGGCCTTGCCGGCCAGGTCCTTGTTGAAAGCCAGCTCGATGCCTTCCTGGCCGTTGTCTTCCACGTTGGTGAAGCCCACCACGTGCGCGGCGGCCTCGCCCTCGGGGTACTGGCGCTTGTATTCCTTGCGCTGGTAGATGCCCTTGAGGTTCATCGCGGCGATCTGCTTGGCGATGGGCTCGTCGACCTGGCGCTTGATCCAGACGAAGGTCTTGTCCTCGTCTTCCAGCTTCTTGTCGAAGTCCTTCTGCGGCATCTCCAGCAGCTTGGCCACCTGCTTGAGCTTGGCGCGCACCTCGGGGTCGTCGCGCTCGATGTCCTCCGGGATGGCCCAGATGCTGGGCGCGACCACGCTCGATGCGAGGATGAGCCCGTTGCGGTCGAGGATGCGGCCGCGGTTGGCCGGCAGCTCCAGCGTGCGCGCGAAGCGCACCTCGCCCTGCCGCTGGAAGAAGCTGTTGCCGATGACCTGCACGTAGGCAGCCCGGCCGGCCAGCACCAGGAAGCCGAAGGCGATGCCGGCGACGATGAGCTTGCTGCGCCACACCGGCGTCTTGCTCGCAAGCAGGGGGCTGGTGGTGTAGCGGACGCTGCGGTTGCCTCGGGTCATCGCGCGGCCCTCGCTGCGGTTGCGGCCGGCTTGGCCGCAGGCTTGGCTGCCGGCTTGCCTGTGGTGGGGGGCGTCGCCGCCACCGGTGCGACGGCGGGAATCACGGAGCCGTCAGGGCGCACGTACTGCGTGATCGCCGGGGAGGTGGTGCGCATCTGCAGCTGCTCCTTGGCGAGCTTCTCCACGCGCAGCGGCGTGGCCTGCGCGCGCTTCTCGACCTGCAGGCGGTCCCGCTCGGTCTCGAGGCGGCGCGCGTCCTGCTGCACGCGGTCGAGCTCGGTATAGAGCTGGCGCGACAGATACTGGGTGTGCACAAGGTACAAAGCCGTCGCAATGACGGCCATCAGCAGGAGCAGGTTGATCCGGGCCATGGCTAGTGAACCTCCCCCAGGCTGCACCACTGCGTGGCTCCGCCAACCCCCTCGCGAGCGGGGAGGCGAGCGCCTTCGGGCGGCCGGGCGGCGCTCATGCGGCCTCCGTGCGTTCTGCCACGCGAAGAATGGCACTGCGCGCCCGCGGGTTCCCGCTCACCTCGGCCTCCGAGGGCTTGATGCGCTCCAGCGCGCGCAGCTTCATGACCTTGGGCGCGGCGAACGGCGCGCGGCGGTCGTAGACCTCCTTGGAGTGCTTCGCTATGAACTGCTTGACGATGCGGTCTTCCAGCGAGTGGAAGCTGATGACCGCCAGCCGCCCCCCGGGCTTCAGGATGGACAGGCTGGCTTCTAGCGCCTGTTGCAGCTCTTCAAGCTCGGCGTTGATGAAAATCCGAAAAGCCTGAAATGTGCGCGTTGCAGGGTTCTGGCCCGGCTCGCGGGTTTTGACCGTGCCAGCCACGAGCTCGGCCAGTTCGGTGGTGGTTGAAACTGGGCCCCGTTCTTGTCGGCGAGCAACAATCGCCTTTGCAATCTGAACAGCAAACCGTTCTTCGCCATAGTCACGGATCACCTCTGCAATCTGCTGTAGTTCGGCCGTTGCCAGCCACTCGGCCACGCTCTCGCCGCGCGTGGTGTCCATGCGCATGTCGAGCGGGCCATCGAAACGGAAACTGAAACCGCGCACCGGGTTGTCGATCTGCGGCGAGCTCACGCCCAGGTCCATGAGCAGGCCGGCGACGCTCGCATCGGGCAGCTCGCCGATCGAGCGGAATCCCTGGTGGCGGATGGAAAAACGCGCATCCGAGATGCGCGCTGCTTCGGCCACTGCTTCCGCATCCTTGTCGAATGCGATGAGCCTGCCCTCCGGCGCCAGCCGCGCGAGGATCGCGCGCGCGTGCCCTCCTCTTCCGAAGGTGGCGTCCACGTAGGTGCCGGCAGCTGCGGCGCTGCCGGATAGAAGAGCTTCCACCGCCTCGCCGAGCAAGACGGTCGTGTGGGTCCAGGGCGTGTTCACGGGGCCCCTCAGAACGCGAAGTCCTGGAATACGTCCGGCATCTCGCCCTGGGTGGCCTCGGCCTCCTTGGCCTCGTAGGTGGCCTTGTCCCAGAGCTCGAAGTGGTTGCCCATGCCCAGCAGCAGCGTCTCGCGCGTGATGCCGGTCGCCGCGCGCAGCTCGGGCGACACGAGGATGCGGCCGGTGCCGTCCATCTCGACGTCCATGGCGTTGCCAAGGAAGACGCGCTTCCACCACTGCGCCGACATCGGCAGCGCGGCGATGCGCTCGCGGAATTTTTCCCATTCGGGACGGGGGAACACCATCAGGCATCCGTGCGGATGCTTGGTGATCGTGAGCTGGCCGCCTGCCGTCGCGCTCAGGACGTCACGATGCCGGGTCGGCACGGAGAGCCGCCCCTTGGCATCCAGACTGAGCGATGAAGCGCCTTGAAACACGACCACGAAACCCCTGTGTTGGGAGTGCTGCGGCACCCGAAAGGGGCACTACCCGCACTTTTTCCCACTTAACTGCACTTTTTTGCACTGTAGCAGGAAACACTTCGGAAGCAACTGGCCGTTTGGGCTATTTTTTGTAATGGAATCAACGACTTAGCGCCGATTCCAAATCCTTGGAATCGGCGAATTTCGTTGAAAATGAAGTACTTAGCTCACGCAGTGAAAGTGATGCGTGAAGGATTCCCCCGTTACAGGGGAAGAGAGAAGCGGCTTCAGAGGATGAAGCGCGAAAGGTCTTCGTCGTGACTTAGTGCCGCAAGGCGCTGGTCGACATAGGCGGCATCGATGCGGATCGATTGCCCTTCGAGGCGGGTCGCGTCGAAGCTTACCTCATCCAGCAGGCGCTCCATCACGGTCGACAGACGGCGCGCACCGATGTTCTCGGTGCGCTCGTTCACCTCGAAGGCGATGGTGGCCAGCCGGTTCACGCCCTCGGGCGTGAATTCGAGCGTCACGCCCTCGGTGGCGAGCAGCGCCTGGTACTGCTTCACCAGCGAGGCGCGCGTCTGCGTGAGGATGCTCTCGAAGTCCGCCACCGAGAGCGACTGCAGCTCCACGCGGATCGGAAAGCGCCCCTGCAGCTCGGGAATGAGGTCGCTGGGCTTGCTCAGGTGGAAGGCGCCGCTCGCGATGAACAGCATGTGGTCGGTGCGCACCACGCCGTACTTGGTGCTGACGGCTGTGCCCTCCACCAGCGGCAGCAGGTCGCGCTGCACGCCCTGGCGCGACACGTCGGAGCCCTGGGCTTCGCTGCGGGTGGCGACCTTGTCGATCTCGTCGATGAAGACGATGCCGTTCTGCTCTGCGTTGGCGATCGCCTGCGTGCGGATCTCGTCCTCGTTGACCAGCTTGGCGGCCTCCTCGTCGGTGAGCAGGCGCAGCGCCTCGGCGATCTTGAGCTTGCGCATCTTGCGCTTGCCGCCGCCGATCTGGCCGAACATGCCGCGCAGCTGCTCGGTCATTTCCTCCATGCCGGCCGGGCCCATGATCTCCAGCGGCGCGCGGGTTTCGGCGAGGTCGAGTTCGATCTCCTTGTCGTCGAGCTGGTGCTCGCGCAGCCTCTTGCGGAAGGCCTGCCGGGTGGCGTTGCTGGTGTCGGTCGCGGTGGAGGTGCCGTCGGCGCTGCGCGCTTGCGGCAGCAGCACGTCGAGGATGCGCTCTTCGGCTGCGTCCTCGGCGCGCGCGCGAACCTTCACGCTCTCCGCCTCGCGCGTCTGCTTGACGGCGATCTCTGCCAGGTCGCGGATGATCGAATCGACGTCCTTGCCCACGTAGCCCACCTCGGTGAACTTGGTGGCCTCGACCTTGATGAAGGGCGCATCGGCCAGTCGCGCGAGGCGACGGGCGATCTCGGTCTTGCCCACGCCCGTGGGGCCGATCATGAGGATGTTCTTCGGCGTGATCTCGTGGCGCAGCTTGTCGTCGACCTGCTGGCGGCGCCAGCGGTTGCGCAGCGCGATGGCCACGGCGCGCTTGGCTGCCGGCTGGCCGACGATGTGGTTGTCGAGCTCGGAGACGATCTCCTGGGGGGTCATGGACATGGTCAGAGCGCTTCCACCGTATGGTTCATGTTCGTGTAAATGCAGATTTCTCCGGCGATCGCCAGCGATTTGCGCACGATCTGCTCGGCCGAAAGCTCGGTGTTCTCGATCAGCGCCTTGGCCGCCGACTGGGCGTACGCGCCGCCCGAGCCGATGGCGATCACGCCGTCCTCGGGCTCCAGCACGTCGCCGTTGCCGGTGATGATGAGGGAGGTGGTGGCGTCGGCCACCGCGAGCATGGCTTCGAGCTTGCGCAGCACGCGGTCGGTGCGCCAGTCCTTGGTGAGCTCGACCGCGGCCCGGGTCAGGTGCCCCTGGTGCTTCTCGAGCTTGGCCTCGAAACGCTCGAAGAGCGTGAAGGCGTCCGCCGTGGCGCCCGCGAAGCCGGCAAGCACCTTGCCGTGATACAGCCGGCGCACCTTGCGCGCCGAGCCCTTGATGACGATGTTGCCGAGAGTGACCTGCCCGTCCCCGCCGATGGCGACCTGGTCGCCCTGGGGGGTCTTGCGGCGCACGCTCACGATGGTGGTGCCGTGAAACTGTTCCATCGCAGCCATCTGGGGGTGCGCGGCGGCAATGCAACCGCCGCAAGGCGGTGCGGGTTTCAGTTTTTCCTAACGGCCACCGTGGCGTGATCGGCGATGCCTACCAGATTGAACAGCGCGGCAACCAGCCGGTGCACGTCGACGAACTGCACGCGCTCGCCGTTGGCGTCGCGCGTGCGCACCCAGCTCAGCAGCGTGCCTGCGGCGGCGAGGTCCATGCGCAGCAGCGCCGCGCACGAGATGACCGGCGCCGTGGTGTGGCGCAGGTCGTGGTCCAGCCGCTGCCAGTTCGACAGCGACTCGCCCCGCAGGTCGCCCGCCAGCGCGGCAAAACCGCTGTCGGTGGAAGGAAAACTCTCCGAATCGCCGCCGACCGACAGCAGCGACCACACCGAGCTGGGCCGGCTGGCAGGCGGCGCGGCCAGCGTGGTGCACTCGCCCTTCGGGTCTGCCCAGGCGGGCGGCGACACCTCGTAGGTGATGCAGTAGTTGAGCGCCACCAGCTCGAAGTCGTCGGGCAGGTGCATCATGCGCAGCGCCGCGAGGTGCAGTTGCCACCAGACGTCGTCGGTGCCGCGCTCGTTGTTGGGCGCGGCCTCGGACAGCACGGCCAGCAGCTGCGACGAGCCCATGAAACGCAGTTGCACCGGCGAATCGGCCCAGTGGGTGAAGAGCACACGCAGCGGCGCGGCGGCCTCGGGTTCGATGGCATGCAGGCCACGCCAGTCGAGCGTCCACACCGAGCCCGCCTTCGACAGCGCGCGGGTGAGGTCCATGAGGCCTTCGCGCGCGAGGCGCGTGGGGCAGGTCCAGTCGGCGGGAGCGCCGCTTTCGGCGATGCCGGCAGCCTCCTCGCTCGCCGTGACGGCCTTGACGCTGCGCGCCAGCTCTTCCAGCGAGACCCAGTCGGGTCCCATGCGCCGCATGCGCTGCGCATAGCGCATGCGGGCGGCGGCGAACTTGGCGGCGTCGCCGGTGGCGCGGTACAGGTCGAAGAGAGCCCGCCAGCGGTTGTCGTCGCGCTCGGAGGCTGCGTCGGTCGCGCTTTCGACCGGCGACACGCTGTCGGGGGGCGAAGCCAGCGCCTGCAGCAGGATCGCTTCGGCGCCGGTGTCGTCGCCGTGGGCGAAACGGATCACCGCTTCCTCGAGCGCGCCGTCGTGCGCCAGGCGCGACGACAGCAGCGGCACGCTGGCCGCGACGGCCGGCGCTGCGCCGGCCTCGCCGGCGACCTGTGCCGCCTCCACCGCCAGGGACGGCGGAGCCGGCTCCGACAGCAGTTCGTCGGTGTCCACCGGCGGCAGGGTCTCGGCGCCGGCTTCGGGCGGCGGATTGACCAGCACCTCGCCGTTCGGCCCGCGCCCCTTCCACCACTGCTGCGACATCTGCTGCTCGATCTCGTCGATCTTCTTGAGCGTGAGCGCGCGGCCTTCCGATCTCTCGGAGGAACTGTTGACGTTGAACGAAGACGGCGTGACCGTCGCCTCGAAGGCGTGCGCCGCGGCCTCGCGCTGGCGCAGCTTGCGCAGCATGTCGAACTCGCGCCGGCGAACGAAATCGTTGCGCTGGCGCCGCTCGATCATCTCCTTGAGCATCTCCCGGCTGTAGGTCTGCGCGGGCAGCGAGGAATCGGAGGCCGAACTGGCGGAGGAAGGCGCGTCCAGCTCCGACCAATCCTTCAGGGGATTGCGGACAAACTTGGCCACCTTTGAAAGAAGGCGGCCCGAATCTTCCTTTGGCATTCGGAGGAGGCTATCGAAGACGCTGGCTTTTATCTACCTTGTGCTGGCTTCAGTCCCCGAACATCTTCTGCTTGAGTTCGCGGCGCTGCTGCGCCTCGAGCGAAAGCGTCGCGGTCGGGCGGGCCAGCAGGCGGCCGACGCCGATGGGCTCGCCGGTCTCGTCGCAGTAGCCATAGTCGCCGGCGTCGATGCGCTGGATCGACTGCTCGATCTTCTTGAGCAGCTTGCGCTCACGGTCGCGGGTGCGCAGCTCGAGGGCATGTTCTTCCTCGATGGTGGCGCGGTCAGCCGGGTCGGGCACGACCACCGTGTCTTCACGCAGGTGCTCGGTGGTCTCGCCGGCGTTCTCGAGGATGCCGCGCTTGAGTTCTTCGAGCTTCAGGCGGAAGAACGCCATCTGCTTCTCGTTCATGTACTCGTCGTCGGGCATGGCGATGACTTCGGCATCGCTCAGTTCCGCGGGCGACTTGGTTTTCCAGTTGTTGGCCAGTTTCGGGTCTTTCTTGATGGCGAGGGGCGGCGGAGGCACCAGCGCGTTGGAATGGCTTTGGGAGAAGGTGGACTTGGCGGCCGTCGACGCCACCGATTGCGGCATCGAGGGGACGGTCAGTTGCGACAGCCGGGACACGCGGCCACCACGCGCGGCGGGAGCGGGCGTGGCTGTTTGAGCGGGCATCGAGGGTGTCGCCGGGGCGGAAGTGGAGGCGGCAGCCGTTTTTTTCATGGGGATCGGGGGGACAGAGGAAACAGCCGCAGGACGGCCGACGGGTTTGGATGACGATGAGCCGGCGTCCGCGGTCTTCGTGGCGGCAGTTGCAGGCTTGGCGGACTTCTTGGTCGCAGCGCTCGCGGCCTTGGCCGGTGGTGCTGCGGGCTTCTTGGACGGTGCTCTCTTCTCCTTGGTCGCGGGACCGGAAACCTTCCTGGCCGCGGGTACAGCCTGCTTCGCAGCCGGCGCCTTCTTGGCGGCGGGCTTGGTTGCTGGCGTGGCCTTGGCGGCGGGTTTCTTCACGGTGACTGGCTCCTTTGACGAACTGGAACGCGCTTTCACTGGGTGTCTCCTCCCATGGGAGCCTCTTGCAGCCTCCAGGCCGCGCAGGCTCCCGTTGTCGGGGTGCCCGCCAAGTGGCGAACCCCGGGGTTATACCCCCGAAAGCCCGCCAGAAACGTACGGCGCCCCGTGCCGGAAGTCACATCTTGTCCTTGGGAGCAGGACGTGGCTTGCGAAACAGGCGCGCGATTGTATAGAGAACTCGAAGCCGCGGGACATGTTCCGGCGCGTCGTCCGACTCCGTTAGCATCGCCCGGCGCCGCCGGAGGGGGCGGCGCGCGGGCCCCGGCCCTTGTCCATATGGCGCAGGGGGCCTATCCGATCATTCCGATCAATCGCAAGACAGACACAAGAAAGCAACAAGCCTTGAACAAGAAAGCAGTTTTGGGAGTCCTGGCCGCGGCCATCGCCGCCGCCTACGGCGGCAGCACCTGGTGGGCCGGGTCGCAGATCAAGTCGCGCTACGACACCGCGCTGGACGAGCTGCCCAAGCAGACCGCGCTGGTGCGCGTGACCGAGCGCAAGTACGAACGCGGCTTCCTGGGCGCCGTCAGCACCGTCACGCTGGAAATCGGCTGCTCGGCCGACGCGGCCGCGCCGGCAGCCAGCCAGCCCACCGCTGGCCAGGACGAAGAGGAAAAGGAAGACGGCGAGGAAGACGATACCCCCGCCATCAAGCCGCCGAAGCAGCTGCGCCTGACCATCCGCGACACCATCCACCACGGCCCGCTGGCCGGCGGCACGCTGGCGGCCGCCGTCATCGACAGCGAACTGGTGCTCGATCCCAAGACCCAGGCCGAGCTGAAGAAGCTGTTCGGCGAGGCCAAGCCCCTGTCGGCGCGCACCAAGGTCGGCTTCGACGGAGCCTTCACCACCGACCTGACGGTCGCCCCCGCCAGGCTGTCCGAGGACGGCAAGGGCCGTCTCGACTGGCAGGGCCTGCAGGCCCGCGTGAACGTGAACGCCGCGCGCACCCAGGCACGGTACGACCTGAACATGCCCGGCCTCGACTTCAGCGACGTGAAGAGCGGCGTGACCATGAAGATGGGCAAGCTCACCGCCAAGGCCGACATGGACAGCAGCGCCGGCTGGTTCCTGGCCACCGGCAAGACCGAGGGGCGGCTCGACACGCTGGAGTTCGCCGTCAGGAAGAAAGCGGCAGAGGACGGCTCGGAGCCGCCGAAGGCGCTGCCGGCAGTCGTGCTGCAGAACATCGACCTCGTGGGCGACGCGACCATGAAGGACGGCCTCTACGCCTCCACCGGCACGCTCAAGGGCACCGGCAAGATCGGCGAGACGAAGATCGACAAGTTCGAGCTGACCAGCGGCGCGCGCCGCATCCACGGCGCCGGCTACAGGAAGCTGGCCGACGCCTGGATGCAGTCCAGCGCCGCCAGCGGCTGCGGCAAGGGCGGCAGCAAGGCGTCCCAGGCGGCCATGCAGGCGCTGGCCGAGCAGCTCACGCCCGACCTCAAGGCCATGGCCAAGTACGCGCCCGAGGCCGGCATCGACAAGCTCGTGGTCGAAATCGACGGCAAGCGCGCCGAGCTCGGCTACTCGGCCGGCATGGCCGGCGTGACCGACGAAGACCTGCAACTGCCGGGCACGGCGCTGATGATGAAGCGCGGCGTGCTCAAGGCCCACGCGCGGCTGCCCATGAAGTGGCTGGAGAAGCTGGCCGAGACCGGTGCCGAGAGCGGCCAGACGCCGCCGCCCGAAATGGTGGCCGGCCTGGTCGAACAGGGCGAGCAGAGCGGCTTCGTGAAGCGCGACGGCGACGACGTCACCACCCAGGTCGAGTTCAGCGAGGGCAACCTGAAGGTCAACGGCCAGCCGCTGGGCGGAGCGCCCGGCATGAACGGCTCAGGCAAGTAAGCCGCCCTGCCCAACGGAAAACGGCGCTGGCCTCGCGGGCCAGCGCCGTTTTTGTTTGCTTCAGGAAGCCTTCGGCTCTTCAAGTCAGACCAGGCATTGCTCGAGCCCTTGCTCCAGGATCTCCCGCGGCAGCTCGATGCCGATGAACACCATGCGGCTCTGGCGCGCCTCGTCCTTGCCCCATTCCGGACCCAGGTCGCTGCCCATCAGCTGGTGCACGCCCTGGAAGATCACCTTGCGCTCGGTGCCCTTCATGTTCAGCACGCCCTTGTAGCGCAGCATGCGCGGGCCGTAGATGTTGACGATCGCGCCCAGGAAGTCTTCCAGCTTGGCCGGATCGAACGGGCGGTCGGCCTTGTAGACGAAGCTCTTGACGTCGTCGTCCACGTGGTGATGGTGGCCATGGCCTTCGTGCTTGTGCGAGGGATGGTCGCAATGCTCGCCGTGCTCGTGGTCATGGTGGTGATGGTCGTCTTCCTTCAGGAAGTCGGGGTCGATGTCGAGCTTGGCGTTCAGGTTGAAGCCGCGCAGGTCGAAGATGTCCTTGAGCGGCACCTCGCCGAAATGCGCCTTCTGCTGCGGCGCGCGCGGATTCATGTGCTTCAGGCGGTGGATCAGCGCGTCGGTCTCCTCGACGGAGACCAGGTCGCTCTTGCTGATGAAGATCTGGTCGGCGAAGCCCACCTGCCGGCGCGCTTCCTGGCGGTCGTTGAGCTGCTGCGGCGCGTGCTTGGCGTCGACCAGCGTGAGGATCGAGTCGAGCAGGTAGCTCTCCGCGATCTCGTCGTCCATGAAGAAGGTCTGGGCCACGGGGCCGGGGTCGGCCAGGCCGGTGGTCTCGATCACCACGCGGTCGAAGTCGAGCAGGCCCTGGCGCTTCTTGGCGGCCAGCAGCTGCAGCGCCTCGCGCAGGTCTTCGCGGATGGTGCAGCAGACGCAGCCGTTGCTCATCTGCACGATCTGCTCCTTCGACTCGGTCACGAGGATGTCGCTGTCGATGTTCTCCTCGCCGAACTCGTTCTCGATGACCGCGATCTTCTGGCCGTGGGCCTCGGTCAGGATGCGTTTGAGCAGCGTGGTCTTGCCCGAGCCGAGAAAGCCGGTGAGGATGGTCGCGGGAATGAGGGCCATGGGGAAAGTGCTCCGGAAGCGGAAAACAGGAAATGGGGGCCGTGAAAGGCGCGGCCCGGCAGTTTAGCCAATGCCACTGAGTTGCGTTGGCGGCAGGGTCAAGCCCGCTTCAGGCGGGCTTCCTGACCACCACCAGCCCCTTCAGGTATTCGCCCTCCGGGAACTCGATGGTCATCGGGTGGTCCGGCGCTGCGCCGAGCCGTTCGGCGATGTAGCCGTCCACGCCCGCGTCGAGCCCCGCCGAGGCCACGATCTTGTGGAACAGGTCGGCGCTGATGCCGCCCGAGCACGAGAAAGTCAGCAGCACCCCGCCCGGCTCCAGGATCTTCAGCGCCAGCCGGTTGATGTCCTTGTAGGCACGCGAGGCGCGCTCGGCATGCGCCACCGTGGGCGCGAACTTGGGCGGATCGAGCACGATGGCGTCGAAGGTTCGGCCCTGGTCGATGAACTCGCGCAGCACGGTGTTGACGTTGGCGTCGAGGAACTCGGTGTCGATGCCCTGCCCCTCGAATCCGTTGAGCGCCAGATGGCCCCGCGCGCGCTCCAGCGCCGGCAGCGAGGAATCGACCGACACCAGCTGCGCGCCCTCGAGCGCGCCCGCGGCCTTGAGCCCCGCCAGCGCCGCCACCGTGAACCCGCCCGTGTAGCAGAAGCAGTTCAGCACGCGCCTGAAGCGCCGGTGCTGCGCCAGCTCGGCAAAACGCTGGCGGCTGTCGCGCTGGTCGAGGTAGAAGCCGGTCTTGTGGCCGGTGGCGATGTCCAGCGACAGCTTCCAGCCGTGCTCGCGAATGACGATCTCGGTCGGCCCTTCGTCGCGCAGCCAGCCCGTGACCGGCTTCAGCCCCTCGCGCTCGCGGCCGCTGGCATCGGAGCGCTCGTAGAGCTTCGAAAGGCCCGTGGCCTTCAGCAGCGCATCGGCCAGCGCGCCCTTCCAGCGCTCCACGCCGGCCGAAAGGAACTGCGCCACCAGCGTGTCGCCATAGCGGTCGACGATCAGCCCCGGCAGTCCGTCGGCCTCGCCGTGGATCAGCCGCACGCCGTCGCTCTGCAGGTCGAACAGGCCGCGCGCATTCACGGCGCGGGCGCACAGCGAGGCGAGGAATGCGGCGTCGATGCGCTGCGTCTCGACAAAACTCCAGGCCCGCGCGCGGATCTTGGAAGCAGGGCTGAACGCAGCCCACGCGAGGAAGGCCCCGTCGTGCGACTCGACGCGCACCGTCTCGCCGGAATCGGCACCTCCGCGCGCGATGGCGGATTCGAACACCCACGGGTGGCGGCGCTGCAGCGAGCGCTCCTTGCCGGGTTTGAGGCGAAGGGTTTTCATTTTTTCCGTTTGCTTACTTGTTGTTCTCGGGCTTGGCCTTCGCACGGGGATGCGCCGCGTCGTACACCTTGGCCAGGTGCTGGAAATCCAGCCGCGTGTAGACCTGCGTGGTCGCGATGTTGGCGTGGCCCAGCAGCTCCTGCACCGCGCGCAGGTCGCTGCTGGACTGCAGCACGTGGCTCGCGAAGGAGTGGCGCAGCATGTGCGGATGCACCGGCGCCGCGAGGCCGGCCTTGAGGCTGCGCTCGCGCAGCAGCTTCCACACCGCCTGCGACGACATCCGCATGCCCTTGGCGCTGATGAAGAGCGCGGCCGCCGCCTGCGGATCGCGCAGCCGGGCCGTCGTCAGCCCGGGGCAATCGCCGCGCACCGCGAGCCAGTCGCGCAGCGCCTCGGCCGCCTTGCTGCCCATGGGCACGATGCGGCGCTTGCTGCCCTTGCCGAGCACGCTGGCCTCCATCGCGTCCAGGTCGACCCAGCCGCGCGCCGTGCCGCTGGCCTGCGCATCGAGCCCCGTGAGCTCGCTCACGCGCAGGCCGCAGCCATAGAGCACTTCGACGATGGCGCCGTCGCGCGCCTCGGTCCATGGGTCGGCCTCGGGGTCGTACAGCTCGGCGAGCCGCACCGCGTCGTCCACGCCCAGCGCCTTGGGCAGCGGCCGGCCGGCCTTGGGCGCGTGCACGTCCTGCACCGGGTTGAAGCCGATCAGCCCCTCATGCCCCAGCCAGCGATAGAAGCTGCGCCAGCACGACAGCACCAGCGCGATGCCGCGCGGCTCGCGCCCGGCGCTGTGCAGTTGCGCCATCCAGCGGCGGATGTGGGCCGTCTGCACGCGGTCCAGCGGCAGCTTGGCCTCGGCGGCGTGCTCGCGCAGGGACTGCAGGTGAAAGGCGTAGAGCTCGACCGTGCGCGCCGCGAGCTGGCGTTCGACGCGCACGTGCTCCAGGTATTTCTCGATCCAGTCCATTTGCTCAGCGCAAGGTGTGGCTCAGGAATATCGCGAAACCGGCTTTGCCGGGCCGCAGGTATTGCCCCCGGCGAGGGGGTTGGCGAAGCGACACGAAGTGCGCGAAGCCTGGGGGCGCACTAGAACAGGTAGCCATGGGCGGCATTGTTGATGATGGCCGCGGGCTCGCGCAATGCGCCCTTGAACACCATGCCCCAGGTACGCCAGCAGGAGGTGGGCGCCGCGGCGTACTGGACGTCGAAGTTCTTGTCGAACCCGCTCATCTTCACAAGCCGCTCGGTGCGCCACAGGTGATAGGGCTCCGATACGATCACCACGCTCCGGACGCCCGCCAATTGCAGAACCGGCGTTGAGAGCGCCAGATTCAGGCGCGTGGATGTCGACGCCCGTTCGAGCAGCATCGGGCCTGCGAAACCAGCGGCCATCGCGTGCTGGTTCATGACTTCGGCTTCGATGCGCCCGTCTTCCGAGTCAACGCCGCCGGTGAACACGAGTTGCTTGACAAGGCCGGCCTGCGCCAGCGCGATGCCCGTATCGACCCGTCCCGTGAGGCAGGGATTCGGCTTGCCATGCAGGTAGGCCCGGCTACCCAGGATCAGCGCGGCGTCGGCCGGGCGTTGCGGCGGGTTCGCCAGCAGCTCCTCGGCACGCTGCCAGGCCACCGCCCAGGCAACCGCATACGCCAGCGCCACAGCCACCAGCCCAAAGGCCAGCACGACCTGCCAGGGCCGCCTCAACCAGCGCGGACGTTTCAAGGACGCAGCCGCGAGAGCGCGCCCGAGGCCAGCTCGGCGATGCGCTCCAGGAAATCGGTGCCCATCTCGGCGTTGAAGCGCTGCGCGTCGGGCGAGGCCAGCACCAGCAGGCCGAAGGCCGGCGACTCGGGGCCGGGGCGCAGCGGAATCAGCGCGATCGACATCGCGGCCTGCGGCTCGGGCAGCCAGCTGGAGGCCTCGAAGCCCGAATTGAGCCCGCAGTAGGGCGAGGTCAGCGAGGTGGCCAGCGCCTTCACGTCGTCGCTCACCCACTGGGCGTAGGCCTCGTTGAGGTATTCGCTGCCGCAGTCCCACACCTTGATGGCCGTCTGCGGCACCAGGAAGAGCGACTGCAGGTCGACCGCGATGCGGTACGGCAGGCTGCGCGGGTCGCGCGTGGTCAGCAGGCCCGTGGTCCAGCGCTGCAGGCGGTCGGCGATCACGACGTTCTCGGTGCCGTGGCGCATCATGTCCATCAGGCGATGCTCCAGCGCCTTGATCTTCTCGCGCAGCATCTCGGCCTGGCGCTCCTGCAGGCTCACGGCGCGGTTGCCGTGCGGGCTGGTGAGCTGCACCTGCGCCAGCAGCTGGGCATGGCGCTCGAAGAAGTCGGGCGTGTTCGCCAGGTAGTTGGCGATGTCGTCTTCGGTGATCGGGTTCATGGCGTTGGCGTCGTTGTTGTTGCTCGTGAAGTGGGTCATGGCAGCTCCGGCACCTCGATGTCTCCCTCGAAGACCGTGACGGCCGGTCCGGTCATCAGCACCGGCTGGCCCTCCCCCTGCCACTCGATCGTGAGAACGCCGCCGTGCGTCTGCACGTCCACGCGGCGATCCAGCAGCCCGAGGCGGATGCCCGCCACCACCGCCGCGCAGGCGCCGGTGCCGCAGGCCAGCGTTTCGCCGGCGCCGCGCTCGAACACCCGCAGCCTGATGCTGGATCGGTCGACCACCTGCATGAACCCGGCATTCACCCGTTGCGGAAAGCGCGGGTGGTGCTCGATCTGCGGGCCCTGCTCCGCCACCGGGGCGGTGTCGACGTCATCCACCACCTGCACCGCGTGCGGGTTGCCCATCGAGAGCACGGCTACGGAAACGATAGCGCTGCCGGCGTGGGTGCCCAGGGCCAGATGCCACTTGTGCCACCCGCCCTCGGCCTGCGGGTCGAGCCCGGCGGGGTCGAAGGGCACGCGGGCGGGTTCGAAGATGGGGGCGCCCATGTCGACCGTGACGCGGCCGTCGGCGCCCATGCGGGGTTCGATCACGCCGGAGAGGGTCTGAACGCGCACCTGCTTCTTCTCTGTCAGGTGGTGTTCGCTGACGAAGCGCATGAAGCAGCGCGCGCCGTTGCCGCACTGCTCCACCTCGCCGCCGTCGGAGTTGTGGATCACGTACTGGAAGTCGATGCCTTCGCCCGGCGAGGGCCGCACGGTGAGGATCTGGTCGGCGCCGACGCCGAAATGGCGGTCGGCCAGAAAGCGGTATTGCGCGGCGCTGAGGCCCAGCGTGCCGCGCGTTTCGTCCAGCACGACGAAATCGTTGCCGGCTCCCTGCATCTTGGTAAAGCGGATTCGCATCCCGGGATTATCGCCACGGGCATCGCCCCTGGCGACCGAGGGCCCAAGCCCCCGCCCCGGCCGCTTCCAGCCCTACAGCGCCAGGAAGTGGTGCACCTCCGGCTTGCCGGGCCCGATGTGGAAGCGCAGCGCCTCGCTCTGCAGGTCCGCGTCGGCATGCGACACGCGATGGTGCTGGCGCAGGTGCTCCGCCCAGGACTCGACCAGGAACCACTCCATCACCCGCTCCGGGTCGGCCGTGTGCTCGTGCACGCCCCAGGCATAGGCGCCGTCGCGGCGGCGTTCGAGCGACAGGCGCTTCATCGCCTGCAGGAAAGGCTCGCGGTCCTCCTTGCGGATGCGGTACTCGACCTGGATCATCACCGGCCCGCGGTCGTGCGCCACCGGCTCGGCCAAGAGCGGCTCGGGCCAGTGGTGCGAGGCCTGCAGGTCAGCCTCGCCGGCCGGCAGCCGCACGCGATGGAAGACGAGGCCCGCCACCACCAGCCCGACGGCGCCGGCCACCAGCGTCATCGGCACGCCGATCTGCTGCGCCACCAGGCCCCAGCCAAGGCTGCCTGCCGCCATCGCGCCGTTGAACACCGTCAGGTACACGGCCAGGCCGCGACCGCGCACCCAGTTCGGCAGGATCGACTGGGCCACGCTGTTGAGCGTGGTCAGCGCCACGATCCAGCCCAGGCCCAGCACCAGCAGCAGCGCCACCGCCAGCCACTTGGGCGGCGCGAAGACCAGGGCGCCCATCACCGCGGCGGTGAGCAGCGAGGCCAGCAGCATCATTCCGTCGGCGTCGAGCCGGGCGCGCAGCCGGGGCATCACCAGCGCGCCGCCGATGGCGCCGGCACCCACCGAGCCGAGCAGCACGCCGTAGAAGCCGGCCGAGCCGCCCAGCATCTGCCGGGCCACCAGCGGCAGCAGCGCCCACACCGAGCTCGCGAACAGGAAGAACACCGCCGCGCGCAGCAGCACCACGTGCAGCTCCTTGCTGGCGCGGGTGTAGCGCAGGCCGGCGCGGAAGGCACCGAGGAAGTTCTCCGACAGCGCCGTGTCTTCCGCCGGCGGGCGCTTCCACCACAGCAGCGCCGCGATCACGAAGACGTAGCTCAGCACGTCCACGCCGTAGGTGGCGGCCGCGCCGAAGCTCGCGAGGATGAGCCCGCCCGCCGCCGGCCCGATGGAACGCGCGATGTTGATGCCCAGCGAGTTCAGCGCCACGGCGCCCTTCAGGTCGGAACGCGGCACCAGCTCGGGCACGATCGACTGCCAGGTCGGCCCCATCAGCGCCGCGCCGATGCCGCCCACGAAGGTCAGCGCGATCAGGTATTGCACGGTGAGCGCACCGGTGTGCGAGAGCACCAGCAGCGTGCCGCTGACCGCGGCGAGCACCAGTTGCACGAAGATCAGGAAGCGCCGCCGGTCGAGGATGTCCGACAGGACGCCGGCCGGAATGGCCAGCAGGAAGATCGGCAGCGTCGCCGCCGTCTGGATCAGCGCCACCGCCGTCGGGCTGGCCGACAGGTCGGTCACCAGCCACGAGCTGGCCACGTCGCGCATGAAGCTGCCGATGTTGCCGAGCACCGTGGCTGCCCACAGCACCGCGAAGACCGGCTGGCGCAGCGGCGCGAAGGCGCCGGGTTGCGCCGCGGGCGCGGTCGTGCCTTGCGAGGTTTCAGACATGTGCACGCTCCTTCAGGTCGTGCCAGGCGACGAGCAGGAAGCCGCCGACCAGGCCCAGGTGTTCGAAGAAGGAGTTTGCCGCCATGAAGCGCTCCTGCCCCACCGGCATCTGCCAGAAGCGCAGCGCCACGAAGGTCGCCATCAGCGTGAATCCGCCGAGCGCCAGCGCGCCGAGCCAGCGCAGCCGGCCGGTGAGGATGAGCGCCGAGGCGCCCAGCTCCAGCACGATCACCGCCAGGGCCAGCGGCCCCGCGGGCGACAGGCCGAAGTGGTTCATTTCGCCAAGGGCCGCGTCGAAATCCATCGCCTTGTTCAGGCCGCCCTGCAGGTAGGCGGCGCACAGCAGCAGCAAGGCGATCCAGCGCAGCAGGGGTGCGGTTGTCCAGCGCATCGTCATCTTCCTCATACCGCCCAGCAGGCGCAGCCGAGCGCGCCCCAGAAGCTCTTGAGGTCGCCAACGGGCAGCTTGCTGCTCCAGGCCGTGGCGTGGCTGTGGCCGTGCACGTTGCAGTTGTTGGCGCAGGAGCAGGACATCGCGGCCTTCCGCATCGAGTTCTGCATTACTTTCTGCAGCGGCGCGCCCTCCTTCTGGTCGGCCCAGCCGGCATAGCCGCCGAAGGTGCGCGCGGGCGACCAGTCGGGCATGGCGGGTGGCACCGAGCCCTCGTCGTGCGAGGCGAAGGGACCGGCGCCCCAGACCACCTTGCCGCCCACCATGGTCAGCAGCGCGGTGGTGTCGGCGATGTCCGATTCGGGGCAGGCGAAGAAGTCGCGGTCAGGCACCACCAGGTCGGCGAGCTGGCCGGCCTGGATGCGGCCCTTCCTGCCCTCCTCGTTCGAGAACCAGGTTACGTTCTCGGTCCACATGCGCAGCGCCTGTTCGCGGTCGAGCAGGTTGCGCTGCGGCGTGATCTGCAGGCCGCCCACCGTCTTGCCCGTGACCAGCCAGGACAGCGACACCCACGGGTTGTACGAAGCCACCCGCGTCGCGTCGGTGCCGGCCGAGACCTTCAGGCCGCGCTCCAGCATGCGCTTGACCGGCGGCGTGGCCTCGGCTGCGGCGGCGCCGTAGCGCTCGACGAAGTATTCGCCCTGGTAGGCCATGCGGTGCTGCACGGCCACCCCGCCGCCGAGCGCAGCAATGCGGTCCATCGACTTCTCGGAAATGGTCTCGGCATGGTCGAAGAACCAGTTCAGGCCGGCCAGCGGGGTGTCCTTGTTGACCTTCTCGAACACGTCGAGCGAGCGGCTGATGGTTTCGTCGTAGGTGGCATGCATGCGCCAGGGCCAGCGGTTCTGCGCCAGGATGCGCACCACGCCTTCGAGGTCGCCTTCCATCTCGGGCGCCATCTCGGGACGCGGCTGGCGGAAGTCCTCGAAGTCGGCGGCCGAGAACACCAGCATCTCGCCCGCGCCGTTGTGGCGGAAGTAGTCGTCGCCCTGCTTGTATCTGGAGTTGGCGGTCCAGTTCAGGAAGTCTTCTTTTTCCTGCTTGGGCTTCTGCGTGAACAGGTTGTAGGCCAGGCGGATGGTGAGCTGGCCATCGTCGGCCAGCTTGCGGATGACTTCGTAGTCGTCGGGGTAGTTCTGGTTGCCGCCGCCCGCGTCGATGGCGCCGGTCACGCCCAGGCGGTTGAGCTCGCGCATGAAGTGCCGCGTGGAGTTGAGCTGGTAGTCGAAGGGCAGCTTCGGGCCCTTGGCCAGCGTGGCGTAGAGGATGGCCGCGTTGGGCTTGGCCAGCAGCAGGCCGGTGGGGTTGCCGGCGCTGTCGCGCACGATCTCGCCGCCGGGCGGCGCGGGCGTGTCTTTCGTGTAGCCCACGGCGCGCAGCGCGGCGCCGTTGAGCAGCGCGCGGTCGTACAGGTGCAGGATGAACACCGGCGTATCGGGCGCCACGGCGTTCAGCTCTTCGATGGTCGGCAGGCGCTTCTCGGCGAACTGGTGCTCGGTGAAGCCGCCCACCACGCGCACCCACTGCGGCGCGGGCGTGACTGCCACCTGGCGCTTGAGCATGCCCATGGCGTCGGCGAGGCTCCTCACGCCGTCCCAGCGCAGCTCCATGTTGTAGTTCAGGCCGCCGCGGATGATGTGCAGGTGGTTGTCGATCAGCCCCGGCAGCACGCGCCTGCCCTGCAGGTCGATCACGCGGGTGGCGCCGCCGGCCAGCGGCAGCACCTCTTCGGCGCGGCCGACGCGGGTGAAGCGGCCGTCCTTGATGGCCACGGCCTCGGCCACCGGGTTGGCGCGGTCCAGCGTGGTGAAGCGGCCGTTGTGCAGGATCAGGTCGGGGGTTTCGGTGTTGGTGGACATGGTGTCGGAGAAGGAAGCGACCGCGAGGCCGGGAGCTGCGAGGGTGGCGCCGAGTGCTCCGAGGGAGCCAAGGAGACGGCGGCGGTTGGAGTCTGCGCGCGGCTTCATGCGTCGCGCCTGCCGGAGGACGGTGCTTCCGCCGTGGGCTGGGCGCACTTCGGCAGCTCGCCGAACACGTGCGGCTTGACCTGGTGGTGCAGCCACGAGGTGGCCACCGCCTCGGGCTTGATCACGCTCTTGATGAGCGGCGGGATCTGCTCGCCGAGCAGGATTCCCAGAAGCCCCACCAGGGCGATGACCGGCGGCGCCGGCGAGCGCACCTGGAAGAGTGCGTAGATCACGCCGACCAGCAGGCCGAGCGCGAGCGACAGGACATAGGGCTTCATGATCTCGTCGGCCTCGGTGTCGTCTATCAGCCTTCGTGGGCGCCAAACATCGTTTTCGCGTAGGTCACGCCCAGACCGTAGGCACCGCCCACCTTCTTCGCGATGCCCGTGGTGAGTTCGTAGGTCTCGCCGCGGGCCCAGTCGCGCTGCAGCTCCAGCAGGTATTGCAACGAGGTCATCGGCTGCGCGCCGGCCTGCACCATGCGCTCCATCGCGCGGTTGTGCGCCTCGGCCGACACATCGCCGCAAGCGTCGGCGATCACATACACCTCGAAGCCCTGGTCGAGTGCCGAGAGCGCCGGGCCGACGATACACACGCTGGTCCAAAGGCCCGACAGCACGATGCGCGGCTTGCCGATCTGGTTCACGCGCTCGATCACGGCGGCGTCTTCCCAGGTGTTCATCGAGGTGCGGTCCAGCATCTTCTGGCCCGGGAAGGCATCGGTGATCTCGCTGAACATCGGGCCCGAGAAGCTCTTCTCGGCCACCGTCGTGAGGATGGTCGACACGCCGAAGCCGGCCGCCGCCTGCGCCACCAGCGCGGCGTTGTTGCGCAGGTTCACGGCGTCGATCGAGTGCGTGGCGAAGGCCATCTGCGACTGGAAGTCGATCATCACCAGCGTGTGGTCGGAGGGGGTCAGCAGCTTGGAACCGGCGGTGGGGGTGGCTTTGATGGACATGTGAAAAACTCCTGCGGGTTGGTTGAATGTTCGATCTGATTCACAATTGCTTTCGGAGAGGAATCTCCTTGGCATGGAACGAATCATCGAGGCCATTGCGGTCGTCATCGACGAAACTTTTCATCTTCAATGATCGAATTTTTCGAACATTGCTTTTCCACCCCTTCTTCACCCTCGCAGGCCACCGCATGCTCAAACTCAGCCTGGAAGCCATCGAGATCGTCGACGCCATCGCGCGCCACGGCTCCTTCGCCGCGGCCGCCTCGCATCTCAACAAGGTGCCCTCCACCATCTCCTACGCCGTGGGCAAGCTGGAGGAACAGCTCGGCATGCTCCTCTTCGAGCGCAACGGCCCGCGCGTGAGCCTCACCGCCGCCGGCGAGGAAATGCTCAAGGAAGGCCGCTGGCTGCTCGGCGCCGCGAGCGACCTCGAATCGCGCATGCGCCAGATCGCCACCGGCTACGAGTCGGAAATCCGCCTGGTGCACGACTCATTGATTCCCACGCAGGCCCTCATCGACGACATCCGCGCCTTCGAAGACCTGCGCTGCGGCACGCGGCTGCGCATCGGCTGCGAGGCGCTCACCGGCAGCTGGGAGGCGCTGCGCGAAGGACGCGCCGACGTCGTCATCGCCGCCGGCGACGGCCCGGCCGGCGGCGGCTACCAGGCCGTGACCGTGGGCAGCCTCGACTTCGCCTTCTGCGTCGCGCCCTCGCACCCGCTCACCCGCCTGGGCCGGCCGCTGCAGCGCGGCGACCTGCTGGAGTGCAACGCCATCGTGGTGGGCGACAGCGCGCGCACGCTCTCGGAGCGCACCGTCGGCCTGCTGGCCGGCCAGCCGCGCATCACCGTGCCCTCCATGCCCGCGAAGATCGCCTGCCAGGTGGCCGGCCTGGGCCACGGCTTCCTGCCGCGCGCGTGCATCGTCGACGAGCTCAGGCGCGGCACGCTGGTCGAACTGCCCACCGAGGAGCCGCGCCCGCCCGAGGCCTTCTGGCTGGCCTGGAAGACCGGCGCGCAGGGGCAGGCGCTGCGCTGGTGGCGCGAGCGGATGAACCGCAAGCTGATACCGGCGCTGCTGCCGCGGTCGAGCTGAGACTTGGTCGACCTTAGGATTGCGCGATTCAAGGAAGAAAAGACGCCCGCATGAGCCACTGGAAAGCGCTGGAGCCGCTGATCGTCGAAGACGCCACGCGTGCACTGCGCGAACTGCTGAACCAGAACCCCGGCGAGCGGTTGTATGCCGTCGCCTTCAGCGGCATGTACCGTGAACTCGACGGCCCGATCTATCTGCCTGCACTCTCCGCCAACAGCGTGAGCGCCCGCGAGGACGAGGACAGCGGAGACTTCTGGTCGGCCGAGTGGAACCCGGCCGACTGGCGCTGGGACGAGATCCAGTTCTCCAGCCCGGCCCTGGATGCGGCCGCCGACGCTGCCTGCGAGCTCACCCGCGACGAAACCCGCGAAGGCTGGCTGCTCGCCGAGCGGGAATGCATCGACATGCTCGTCTCGGCCGCGCGGAAACTCCGGGCCGCGCTGGGCGATGCGCCCCAGCTCACACCGGACTTCGTACTCTTCCTGCACGACGACGAGGACAGCCTTGACCTGGCGCGCCGCTGCATCGGCGATGCCGCGTTCCAGGCCCTTTTTCCGAAGGAAGCGGTGGCGCAGCGGGAGCGCATGCGCGTCGCGTCCCTGCCCGTCGAAGAGCGGGTGGCCTGGCTTGTCGGGCGTCTCGGCCGCTTCGATGGCAAGCCGGTCGATGCCGAGGACGCGGAGCAATGGCTGATCGACATCGGCGCACCCGCCGTGCCGGCACTCGTCGAGCAGCTGGCCCGACCGCGCGGCAGGTTCGGCAGCGACGCCGCCAGGGTGCTCGGGCGCATCGGGCTGGCGACGCCCGAGGTGCTGGACGCGCTGCGCAAGAGGCTGCTCGCGCGCGGCGACAAGCCCACGCACGCCTGGTGCGCCGCGACGCTGGCGTACCTGGGCGACAGCGAATGGCTCTTCGGGCGGCTCGCCGAGTGGCGCGGCGAGCCCGAGCGGGCGGCAGTCGCCATCCGCGGGCTCTGCGCCCCGTATTCGTCCTTTCGCGATCCGACGCCCGTGGCGCTCGACTACCGGCCGCTGGAAACCTTGCTCTCGGGCTCCGCGGCCGAAGTCGCCGTCGTGCACGACAAGCTCAAGCCCGGCAGCAGCTACTGCACGCTGCGCGCCGGGGAACTCGACGAGGCTCTGCGCGGCCTGGCTTCCCCGCACGCCTTCGTCCGCCGGCATGCGGCCAGCCTGCTGGACGAACGGGGACTGGGCGCCGAAGCCGGCGAGCGCATCCTGCCGGCGCTGGCCGATCGCCTCGCGCACGACGAGGATGCCGACGTGCGCTGGCAAGCCGTTCGCGGCCTCATGGCGTGGAAGCGTGCGGCACTTCCGTGGCAGGCGCAGGTGCGACACGCCGGCCTCCACGACACCGACGAGCGCGTGCGCGAAGCCGCCCGGCAGTGCCTTGCCGATCAGGGCAGCGCCTGAAGGCGGGTGCGCTCAGCCCGCAGCGCGCAGCTTGTCCAGTGCCCGGTCGAGGAACGCGAGCCGGTCCTGTCCCCAGAAGCGCTCGCCGTTCAGGATGAAGGTCGGCGCGCCGAACACGCCGGCCTCCACCGCCTCGGCGCTGTTGGCGCGGTAAACCGCCAGCACTTCGGCCGACTGCTCCATCGCCTGCAGCGAGGCGCCGTCGTAGCCGTTCTCCTCGGCCACGCAGATGCGCACCTCGGCCTTGGAGGTGTCGCGCTCCTCGGCCCAAAGGGCGCGCAGCAGCGCGTGCGACAGCGGCTGCGCGTCGAGGCCCTGCAGCTGGGCGGCGATCACCATCCAGCCGGGGTACTTGTTCCAGTTCGGGTCGGTGGGCGCGCCCTTCGGGTAGTGCGCGGGCTCCAGGTTCATCGGCATGCCGAGGTAGTCGCTCCAGCGCGCGAGTTCGAGCGCGTGGTACGTGCGGCGCGGCTCGGGCCGGGTCTTCAGCGGGATGCCGCCGGTCTGCGGCACCACGGCCTGGAAGTCGTAGGGCTTGAGCGCGAGCCGCACGTGGTGGCGGCGCACGATGTCCTGGAGTTGCGGGCCGCCGAGGTAGGCCCAAGGGGAGGAGAGGCTGTAGTAGCAGTCGAGCGCGATCATGGCTTCGATTATCTTCAGCGCATGCCCGTCGATGCTGCAACTCTCCCCCTTCTCCCCTTGGGGTCGGCACAGGCACCGGCGAAGCGATGAAGTTCCCGGCCTTTCTCTTCTCGCTGTTCCTCTCCAGGCTCGCCGACCAGATCCTGCTGTTCCTCGTGCCGCTGGTCGTGTTCCAGGTGACGCAGGACGTGGCGTGGTCGGGCTATGCCTTCGCGGCGGAGACGCTGCCGCGGTTCCTGTCGTTTCCGATCTGCGGCGCGCTGTGCGATAGGGTGTCGCCGCTCAAGCTGCTGCGCGGCAGCCAGATTCTTCGCGCGCTGGTCTGCGTGCTCGGCGTGCTGGCCAACGAGGCCATGGGCGGCATCGGCTGGCTGGTGGGCCTCTCGGCGGTGTGCGGCGTGCTCACCACCCAGGGCGTGATGGCGCGCGAAGTGATCCTGCCGCAGATCGCCAACGGCAACCGCTTCGACAAGGTGCTGGCGTATGCCCAGACCGCCGAGCAGACCGGCACCGTGCTCGGCCCGCTGGTGGCCGCGGCGCTGTTCGCGCTGTGGCCATGGCAGGCGGTGGTCGGCGCGGCGGCCGGTTTCTTCCTGCTGGCCGACGTCGCGACTTCGTACTGGCGCCGCGGCAACCCCATGCAGCTGCACGAACCGCAGGGCGAGCCGGGCCACATCCTGCAGCCCATCGCGACCGCGCTCGGCCATGTGCTGCGACTGCCGGGTTTGTTGCGGCTGACCATGCTCACCTCGGGCGTGAACCTGATGCTCGGCACCACCCTCGCCTCGTCCGCCGCGATGGTCACCGGGCTGCACCAGCGCTCGGCCACCTACTACGCGACGCTGCAGACCCTGGGGGCCGTGGCCAGCATCGCGATCCTGCTGGCGATCATCCGCGGATCGATCCCGCTCAAGCGCATGGGCGTCACCGCGTACGCGCTGGTCTTCGGCGGCGGCCTGCTCACCGCCGCGAGCACCAGCCATTGGGGCTATGCGGCCGGCTTCCTGCTCGTGGTCGGGTTCGACAAGATGTTCAGCATCTACATCCGCATCCACAGGCAGCGGATCATTCCGGCGCAGGACTACGGCAAGACCACCGGGGTGATCGTGCTGCTGAACAACCTGACGCAGCCGCTGGCGGGGCTGCTCGTGGGGGCATTTGCGGACTCGGTGCACGCGCGTGGGGTGATCCTTGCGCTGTGCATGGTGGTGGGAGGCATTGGCCTTGCTGCTGCCGTGGCGGCCAGCAGGAAGACCGACGCTACAACACCTTGACCGCGCGCCCGATGAACTGGATCGGCCCGGTCGGCCTGTCGATGGGCGAGCCGTTCTCGGGCTCCAGCGTGAGTTCGAACAGCTGGTTCGGCTCCAGCGGCGGCAGTTTGTCGATGGGGATGCGCAGCGTCTGGCCCTGCTTGACCAGCCCCAGCGACACCGGGCCGCGCCATTGATCGGCCTTGGTCCAGAACTGCAGCGTCTTCTGCGGCGGCACCTCGATCGTGCCCAGCGGCACCAGGCTCAGCTGGCGCGACGACGTGGTCTGGATCACCCAGCCGGGCGACTTGTCCTGCGGGGCGACCAGCACCACCATGTACTGCGGCGTGGGCAGCGGCCGGGTGACGAGCACCGCCACCATCAGCGCAGCGGCCGCAAAACCGCCCGCAGCCAGGCCGCGCCAGAGCTGAAGGTTGTTCCACCAGCTCGCGAAGCCCGATGCACGCGCCGGCTGCCCGGCCTTCGGTGCGGTGGCGGCAGCGCTGCCCAGCGTACGCTCGATGCGTGACCACAGTGCGGGTGAAGGATCGACCGGCGCCGCGAGCGAAGCCAGCGGCAGCAGGCGTGCCTCCCATGCCTGCACCGCCTCTCGCAGCGCGGGCTCGTCGCCCATGCGCGCTTCGACCGCCGCGCGTGCATTGGCCGACAGCGTGCCCAGCACGTACTCGCCGGCCAGCGCGTCGATTTCATCGAAGTTGCCGAGGCTGGAGGAAGCGGTGCCGCTGCTCATGCCATGCACTCCCGCAGCGCGCGCATGCCGCGCTGGATCCAGGCCTTGACCGTGCCCAGCGGCGTCTGCAGCCGCTCGGCGATTTCGCCGTGCGAGCAGCCTTCCACATACGCATAGAGGATGCAGTCGCGCCGCGCCGGCTCCAGCCCGCCCAGGCAGCTCTCGAGCCTGCCAAGGTCCGCGCGCAGCTCGAACGGATCGGCGGAGGTGGCGTAGGCCGCGAGCGCGGCCTGGTCGTCGATGGCCTCTGCCGCGTCTTCGCTCACGTCCACCTGGCGTGCGCCGCTGCGCACCATGTTCAGCGCGGCATTGCGCACCACGCTGTAGATCCAGCCCCGGCCCTCGCCGCGCGCCGGGTTGAAGGTTTCCGCGCGCTGCCAGATGCTGATGAAGGCGTCGTGCAGCACGTCTTCGGCCTGCTGGCGCTGGCGAACGATGCGCAGCGCCACGCCCAGCAGGTAGCGGCTCTCGCGCTGGTAGAGCTGCTGCAGGGCCTGACGGTCACCGCGTGCGCAGGCCATGAGAGCAGCGTCGTAGTCGAAGGGCGAAATGGGTGGCGGGTTCTGCACGGCCCGATGGTAGTGGAGCCCGCGGCCCCGCCGCCGAATCGCCCCCCGATCAGGACGCCTTCCAGAAGATGTAGTCGGCCTGGTACTGCACGATCTGCTTCTGGCCCTTGTTGGCCGGCGTGCAGGCCACCGTCGTGGGTGCCACGCCGCCTTGCAGCGCCACGCGCTGGATGTACGTGACGCCCGTCATCGCGCCGCTGCCCGTGGCCGGATTGGCCTTGACCAGCTGGTACGGCAGGCTGGTCGGACCCGAGGGCGCGACCGCCAGCTGCGTGGCCGTGAGCTTCGAACCGTCGTTCGATTCCCAGGTGGCCGGCGGGCCGTAGTACTTGCCGACCTGCTTGCCGCTGCGGTCCAGCAGCTTGGCGTCGGGGCCGACGAACACCCACTCGGTCTGGCCCGGGGCATTGGCCTTGTCGCGGCATTCGTAGGTGATGTCGCCCTTGCCCACGGTTTCCATCGCGACCTTGTTGCCGGCCGGCACCTGGATGGTGGGGGGCAGGCTGGACTGGTTGAAGGCGGGGGTCATCGACATCGAGCCGCAGGCGGTGAGCACCGCAGCAGCGGCGCTGACGGCGCCGAGAACGGCGAGCGAACGGGCGGGACGGGAGGTGTGCATGGAATTTCTCCTGGGTTGTAGAAGGTCAGCAGCTCCTCGCTGCTGAGGGGTCTACACGGCAGGGGCGGGTTTGGATGCAGGGGGTGCGAAATTTTTTTCGAGGTGCACGTCTTTCATCGAATCCGAGCCGGATCGTGAAATACGAGCAGTCGATTGACGATAGACAACAGTGTTTTCTATCTCTTCCACGTACACCTCCCGGGTCATCAACTCAGGGAGGTATGGGATGGATCGAAGAATCCTCGTCGTCGGCGACCCGCCGGCTCCTGGCGGCCTGGTGCTGCCGTACGAAGGTCCGATGATCGACGTGCTCGGGCACCGGATCGCATTGATAGGCGGAAGAGCCTACTGCGAGGGATGCAACAGCGTCGGCATCATCGCCAAGGCGGGAGGGCCACGGCGCCCGCAGTTCATATCGGAGGCGGCGTTGGAGGGGGACGTGGTGGTGTGTCACTGCCCGATGCCGCAGCCTCTGCTCTCCGTACGGCAGCAATCGGTGATTTATGACGACGGCGCATCGCACGCGAGTGGCGATTCCGCATTGCACCCAATGCAGCTCACGGCCTCAAAGGCCGAGATGGCTGCGGCCAAGAAGGCTGTGGACGACAACGTTATCCACCCGCCGTACGCGGAGCAGACCGAGAACATCTGTCCGGACATGACGAACAAAGAGTTCGCGGTCCTGATGATGAAACTGCGCGACATGGCGGTCGACTTCATTACAAAGAAGCGGTTGCCCGAACTTGAGCGCTGGGACGAGAAAGCACAAGCACGAGTGGAAGCCTGGTTCGCCATCGCCGATCAAGACACGCGTGAATACCTGCAGAAAGGATTGGCGGCATGCGTTCGCGTTCTCGGAGGTCTGGAGCCAAAGAACTTTGTCCGCTTCATTGAAGGAGGCAAGCTGGCGACCTGCGTCATGGGCAGCGCACTGGGGACCGATGGCGCGGCCTGCAAGTCGGACATCGAAACGCACACCATAGCCATCGGCCTCCCCTTTTGCAGCTACAGGGATCACGCATTCAATTTCGACAACGGCGATTCGACCAACGGTCCCTCGCGACTCATCGTTCTGATCCACGAAGTCACGCACTTCGACGACACCTTCAGCTCGAACGACAAGTGGTACGGAGTAGTTGATTCAAAAAGAAATGTGAGACGCGAGAACCACGCGGCTCTTCTGGCAAATGCGGACAGCATCACCGCTTACATCCTTGGAATCGTATGAAAAGCTTCAAAGCGAACTTGTCCGCATTGATTGCGACCCTCGCAATACTGACGGCTCTGCCTTCCCACGCGTGCTCCCCCATCAAGGTCATAGGGGTGTATTTCGAGCGTGACTCTTCGGCGGTTCCCGCATCGCAAGTTTCCAGACTGGCGAACTGGGTGATTGGTCTTCGCCAGCGGTATCCGAATCATCAAGCCTTCTATGTCAGCGCTTCTACCGAGCCCGGCGAGCAGGCACCCGATCGCCTGGGATTGGATCGCGCACGCAACATTGCTCGCGTCCTTCAGGAAAATCTGCAGATCGCGCCAGCAAAGATCGAGCTCCCGGAACGAAGCTACGTCGAAGCGCCTGTTTCCGCGTATCTGAAACAGCTGGAGAAGAGCCAAGGCGTCAGAGTGGACCTCAGTTTTTTACCGGCCTGCCCACATGAATGCTCTTGCCAGCTAGGGGACCCTCTCTACAAGCCGAAGGCGCCCAAACAATGAAAGGCCGAATCCTTGCCCTCCCCCGGCGCATTACTGCAACTGTCGCTGTTCTTTTCGCGCCAACTATCCTGGCTTGCAGCCCGATCAAGAGCATCGGCGTCGTGTTCGAGTGGAACTCCGCAGAAGTCCCGGCGAAACAGGTTCTCAAGCTGGCCAACTGGACCTCGTTGCTTCGCGTGAAGTATCCGAACCGCGAAGCCATCTTCATGACCACGCAAGCCGCATTTGGGGAGAAGGATGCAAGCAACCTGGGACTGAGGCGCGCCAGGAACGTGGCAAAGGTCCTTGTCGAAGATCTGCAGTTCGATGTGCAGCAAATCCATCTTCCCACCCGTGGATATGTCGCCACAATTCCAGCACCGGAGCAAAGCGATCTGGTGAAGCGCGTCGACGTTGAATTTCTGCCCGCATGCCCGCACGAATGCCCGTGCCAGAAGGGTGACCCTCTCTACAAACCGCAGGTTCCGCAATGACAAGGGCAGAGGCGATGCCCTTCAGGAAGTCCAGGTACAGCCTGATACTCGTCGTACTCGCCGCGCTCTTCTCAGCTGCAACGCCGGCCCGGGCCGATGGCACTGTCAGTTTCGAACAGGACGTGCTACCCCTGATCAAGGCCAGGCCAGCATTCGAGAAGTTTCTTCTCGGGACACTCAAGGTCACGGATGCCGGCTCGGGTACACGCATCTCCGAACAAGCGATGCCGCACCTGGGCGGTGCCCGCATGGGGCCTTACGAGTTCAAGGCGACTTGGCATGGACCCGATGGCGACGTTCCGGTCACGCTCATCATCGACACCAACACCAAATTTTTCGACAGGGCCGGCCGGGAGATCAGGAACGGCAGCCTGAAGCAGGCAGTCAGCGTGAAAGAAACGTTCGACTCCATCGAGATCGAGCAACCTCGTTGAGCACCGCAGCCGCATGAAATACCTCAACGCCATCATCCCTCTTGCCTGCGCCCTGGTGCCCACATGGACCCTCGCTTGCTCATTCGGCGGCCTCGAACAAGACGTTCAGTTCGCCCCCGCAAGCACGCATCTCGAATCGCAGCAGGTCGTCTCGCTGACGAACTGGTTTGTCGAGCAGCAGAACCCGAAAAGGGCGACCGGAGGCATCTACCGTGCCGACATCTATGCCGGCGCCATCAAGGACGATGCCGCTTCGTTGAAGAAAGCGAACCTTCGGCTTGCCGAGATCGCTGATCTGTTGAAGACCTTGAGCACCACGGCCTCCGTCGAAGTGCAAGGGCACATCGATGAATTCGAACGCCAGGCGATAAGACACCCGGAGCGCCTGGATGTTCTGAACGCAACCGTTCAACCCGCGTGCGCCAAAACAGTCTCGTGCTGCAAATGGTCAGAAGGACCTGCAGCGCCGCCCAAGCAGCAGTAAGCCGATGCACCGACGAATTCTCTGGGCTTTGGCCGCCATCCTCGCTGCGGGGCAAGCAACGGCATGCAGCTACATCGTGGCAACTCAGATCAGCTTTGAGAGCGGCTCTGCGGATCTGGACCGATCGCAGATCATCAAGCTCTCGGAGTGGCTGAACCGTTCCTACGCAGTCTTTCCCCAGTACACAGGTGGGGCAGTAGAAACCGGCGCTTCTGGAGCCAATCCCAGCAGGGCAAAAGCGTTGGCTGAGCAGCGTGCAGCCAATGCAGCGAGAGCGCTGCGCATGTTGTTGAAAACCGACCTTCCGATTGCCACCGTCGCTCGTGGGTATCGGTCACCCGTGAATGGCCTGGCTGACAGCAACGATTTCGCCTCGCTCCACCTTTATCCCGACGTCGACGGACTGAAGCTGCCGGACTGCAATCCTGTCCCGATTCCGGGTTTCAAGCGGTAGCTCAAGGACATTGCTCATCATGCAAGACCGAAAACTTCCGGTTGCGCTTGGCGCCCTGCTGGCATCACTCGTCTTGATGGCTATGCCGACCGCCCACGCCTGCAGCCCCATGAAGGTCATTGGCGTGTACTTCGACCGCGACTCCGCCACGGTATCCGCAGCACAGGTGTCGAGGCTGGTCAACTGGATGACCGACTTGCGCGCGAGATATCCAAACCATGAATCCATCGACATCAGCGCCTCGGCTGAGCCCGGAGAGATGGCGCCGACCGACTTGGCGATGGAGAGGGCTCGCAATGTTGCGCGAGTTCTTCGGAAGAACCTGCAATTCGACAGCGCGACGATTCATCTGCCGGACCGAGGCCATGTCCAAAAGCCTGCATCCATGTATCTCCGGCAGTTGGAAAGGAGCCAAGGTGTAAGGGCGGTGCAGCTCGATTTTCTGCCGGCCTGTCCGCATGAGTGCTCATGCCGGGCAGGCGACCAGTAGCAGCAAACGTCGCGGGTTTGAAGCTGCCCAGGCTGCATGCCCTCATGCCTCGACGTTTCCATATCAAGCTCCGAGCCGGGAAACACCAGTGCCGGAGCATTTCCTCAAGGGAGAAACAATTCGATGATGAAAGTCTGGGCACGTCTTCTGCTCAACGTGCTGGCATGGTTCCTCGCGATGCCTGCAATGTTCGTGGCTGTGGGGGCGCTGGATGAACGCAAGTTCCAGCCACTCTTCGAGAACATCGCTCCGATCACCGCCACGATCCTCTTTGCGTGGGCGGTCTGGATCTACTGGCGCTTCGTTCCAAGCACCTCTCGGATCTGGCAACGAACCGCCTACCTGGCCGCTTTTCTGCTGGGGATGTATCTGCTTGGAGCCGGCGCGCTGTGGGTGACCTTCTGGATCATGCTGGCGATACACGGTGCCTGACGGCTGCAGCCGCCATCAATGACAACGGCGACGACAGCGCCCCCATCAAAGCTCATTGCAATAACAACTGACAGGCGCCCCAGCCAGCTCAGCCGCCATCGCGTCCCAAGCCCCCGACGCCACCACGCCCGCGATATGCGCCTCATGCTTGCTCCGTGACTCCCACGACTCGACCAGCGTGAACACGCAGTCGTTGTCGGCGCGCCCGAACAGCTGCACGCCACGGCATCCATCCGCCGATGGCAGCGACTGCTTGACCTGCTGCATGAGTTCGGCGAACGCGGATGCGCGCTCGGGTTTGGCTTCGAAAGTGATGATGACGTTGATCGGGTTCATGGAAATTTCTTTGTCGTTCGCTTGAAGAAAAGGGAGACGGCAGGTTAGCCAGCGCTCTCCCCCGCGCCAAGGCGCGAAGCTGCGAAGAAATTGACCATGGCTGCGAAAGACGCAGCCGCCCCGCATCAGCCAGTCAAGCAATCAGCCCGACTGAACACGCCGCACGTACTCGGCCGGCGTTGCCTCGAAGCGCCTGCGAAACGCGCGATTGAAATGCGCCGCGCTCTCGAACCCCACCTTCGCGGCCGCGTCGCCGGGCCGCAGCCCCGCGCCCAGCATCAGCATGCGCGCCTCTTCCAGACGCAGGTCGCGAATGCAGCGCATCGGAGTGACCCCGGCCACCTCGCGAAAGCTGTGAGCGAAGTGCGAAGGGCTCATGTGCACGTGGCTGGCGATCTCGGCCACCGACAGTGGCCGGCCCAGATGGCGGCGCATGAAGGCGATGGCCGTCTGTATGCGGGCGCCGGCCTTGGTAACGGCGCCCGCGCTGCGGATGGCGGCCGCGGCCTCGGAGCGCAGCAGCCGCAGCACGATTTCTTCAACCGCCAGCGGCGCGAGCGTGCGGCGGTCCACCGGGTCGTCGGCCGCCAGCAGCAGGCGGGCGAAGGCTTCGACCACCTCCTGCCCCACCGCAGCCGTGAAGTTCTCGGTCACGCGGGCGGGCTCGGCCAAGGTGCCGCCTTCCGCCAGCGCGACAAAAGACTTCACCAGCATGTCGGGCGGCAGGTCGAGATGAATCGCGAGGTACGGATGCTCGGCGCTCGCCGCGACGACCGTGCCGAGGCACGCGACCTCGGCCCCGAGCACCAGGCACTGCGTGGCGCCGTAGTCGAGCGAACGACCATCGCCACCGAGGTGCGCGGTCTTGCGGCCCTGCAAGACCACCACCACGCCCGGCGTGAGGCGCTGGGTTTTCTCGTAACGCATCGGGCGCGAGAACCGGTAGCAGCGCAGCCCCGGATACAGCGCATCGGTGCGGCCGTCCGCAGGGGTTCGCGCCGCGACCATGTCGCGCAGACGGGCCCAGGCGGCGCTGGCAATGGCCTCGGGCTTGTTGTCGGCGACGGGCGCGGCTGGCATCGGCTTTGTTGTGGGGAGAAGAAGAGAAAGAAGAAAACAAGCGCGATGCGCAGCGTTGCCGGTCGACCGGCGCGTGCCCGTTGCCGGGGTTCGCGGCTGGCGCTATTTATTGGGTGCTGCCGACGTTCTGCCGCAGCGCCTCGCGCACTGCGCTGGTGGCGCCGTTGACGGTATCGATGCGCGCCGTCAGCGCGTCGTTGAGCACACCGAGCAAGGCGCTCAGCTCGGTGCGACTGGGGGTGAGCTCCTCGCTGTCGTTCAGGTCGCTGGTGTCGACAAGCTTCCTGAGCGCGGCGTAGGCGCGCATCACGTCGTTGAGGTTTTCGGCGTCGTCGCAGGCTTGTAGGGCGAGGTCGTCGAGGTTGGGGGATGCGGGGCAAGCGCAGGATTGCGCTGGTGCGGGAGCAGCTTGAGCCATGAGAGGCCTCCAAGAATTTCGGTTTGCTACAACCGCCGCACCCGCTTCCAAACGAGGGCGGCAGCTCGAACGGGTTGGAAGACCGGGAAACTCTTGCAAGAAACCGGCAGGGCTCACGCCCTCCCGTTCGAGCCGCCAAAAACTGGCACGCGAACGAAAAAGCCGCAGACCATGTGCGGTGACTGCGGCTTTCGTCGCAGAGTTTCGACGGGCTTCCAAACCCGGTCGCGCTTTTGACGCGACGGCGAAGTGTATCTACCAGAGCCCCGCCGCCAAAGCCCCCGAGGACCAAAAGTCGACCGGCAGCTTGCTGGGACAAGTGCCCTTTTCGGCCCGGCGCTCGCACCTCAGTAAGCACTAAGGGTCATAGGGGCCAACCATCTTGGCGATATTTGGTTCCAACAGCACCATTTCGCCATCGAAACTCTGCGCCGGCCCCGTGGACCGATAGCTCGAAGATGCTGCCCAACACTATGAAACGCTAGTCAAACAGCACTCTTTCCGTGCCTTCTTGCCAAGTACCAAAAAATTTGAACGAGATGAGCTTGACCGATGACAATCACGCGCTTGTCGACCCTAGCCGCCAAACAGGCGATCAGCATAGAGCGACCTTTTTGAGCACCTGTCGAAGCACCCTGCGAAATCGAATGCCCGCGTCCGCATCACCCAAATTCTCTGGCTTGGCTAAGCCCGTCCTCCGCTGGGCTGGCAGCAAGCGATTGCTACTACCCAAACTGCTCGACCTCTCGCCTCCGAATTTCGACAGGTATATCGAGCCATTTTGTGGATCTGCGTGCCTATTTCTTGCGCTTCAACCAAAATCAGCGATTCTCTCGGACTTGAATCTTCATCTTGTCTCGGCATATCAGAGCATCAAGCGAAATCCCGCTGAAGTAGCAGCCTCGTTTTCGGCTTGGCCAGCAACAAAGGAAGGATATCTTGATGCCAGAAATTCGAATTTCCCTCCCGAAACCGCGCTAGCTGCCGCAAGATTCTTATTTTTAAATCGCCATTCATTTAATGGCGTGTATCGGGAAAACAAGCAAGGACGCTTTAATGTCCCGTATGGAGGCAAACGAAGCGGACGCCTCCCCACTTCAGAAGAATTGCAGTTATTTAGTAAATCCTTGGAGGCCGCAGAGATACTAAATAGCGACTTCGAGACAGTCGTAGCGCGATCTCGGAGAGGAGATTTTATTTATTTGGATCCTCCATATCATTACGGCGAATCTCGCAATCGCGGAGAATATGGCTGCGGCGCATTTTCCGAAATAGATATTGAAAGATTTATAAAATCAATTAAAGCCGCGGATAGAAGGGGGGCAAAAATTCTAATTTCCTACAATAGAGCCCATTTGCTCAAACGGGAGCTCAACGGATGGAAACTCTCGTATTCAACGGTTCGTAGAAGTGTCGCTGGCTTTTCCAGTGATCGTGCAAATGTCAGGGAATACATGCTGAGGAACTACTAACCTCTATGTCAACAACATTTCGACTTGCTATTCTCAGCGACCTTCACGCTGCGCCAAAAAGCGTACCAGCGCCGTATGGAGAAATTAAGCTTTTCACCGATCAAGAAAATACTGCAGCTACTGAGCATCCGCTTAAAGGCCTAGAACGGCTGATCGCCTCCGAGAGTCTACGGGCAGATGCGGTTGTTTGCCCTGGAGACATGACCAATAAGGCGAACCCGCAAGCCCTTGAATACGTATGGAATGGGCTTCAGCGGCTTTGTACTCAACTTCATGCCAAAAACATTATTGCGACGGTCGGCAATCATGATGTGGACTCCCGAGGGCACTCACCCAATAGCTTTCCACGCGAAAGCCTCATGCGACTTCAACCGCCATTTCCCGCTGGCGAAAGCGGCCTTTCGGATAAATACTGGGCTCACGGCTATTACATAAAAACCTTGCCGGACCTCCGATACTTAGTCATAAATACTTGCTGGCTACACGAGTCGCGGGACGAGTTGGAGCGCGGCGTAGTTACTGATTACACGCTAGAGCGAATAGCTGCGGAACTCGACCATCTGCCAAAGATGAAGACGAATATTGCAGTATTCCATCACCATCCTCATCCACATTCAGATCTAGGACTCGGGTTTGATGACGTAATCAGAAATGGTCAAAAATTGCTCGACATGCTGGCCACAAACGGACAATGGCTCGTATTGCATGGTCACAAACATCATCCAAAGCTCGAGTACGCCCAAGGTCAGTTCCGGCAGCCAATAGTTTTCGCTTGCGGTAGCTTCTCCGGAAGAATCGAGGGAGACAATTCCTTGATATCAAAAAACTACTTCCATTTTATGGAATTAGAGCTCAATAACACAAAAATGCAAGGCCTAATACATTCCTGGGCATGGATTCCCGGAATTGGCTGGCAAAAATATTCTTCAAGTGAGCCATCATTTCCTAGCGAGGCTGGTTTTGGCTGCACGGTCGATATAACGACTTTGGCGGCAGCAGTTAAAAATGAATTAGGCTCAGGGACACCTAAATCATGGGATAGCATAACGACCATTAACCCGGAGCTAAAATTTCTTATGCCCAAGCAATTCTCCGCTCTTATCAAGGAGCTTAGCTCTGAACATAAGATCGGACTTGTCTATGATTCGCTAGGAAAACCTGTCCAGCTCGGATTGGAGATACTGAATGGCTGAAGACGTAGATATCGCAGCGTTGTTTGAGGCTTTCAACGCTAAATACTTGGAGCCAGTGCAGGTTGCTGACGGATATATATATTCACAGCATTTGGAAGAGCTTTCCGGTCCGTACCATGCGGTGCTTGTAGGACCACGTGGAAGTGGGAAGACGACATTATTAAAAATGCTTCAGCCGGCGGCATTGGCTGCCTGGAAAGGTCGTCGCGCCGATTCTTTCAGAAAAAAAATAGACTACAGTGGCGTTTTTATTGCATCTGATATCAGTTGGTCCAGGCAACTTTCGTCGCTCGGCTACGGAAAACTTAACGCAGAGCATCATAAGATTCTTGTGCTCGCCTGCTTTACGACTCATGTTTTACATGCTGTTTTGGAGACGATGACAGCCCGGATTGCAAATGCAACGACTTTTCGAGGGGTGGAACTTACGTCGGAGAAGGAGCAGGCGCTTGCTATAGGCATTTTAGATGTACTAAAACTGAAAGCACCGATTGCAAGTCTCTTATCGATTAAGCAATCACTAAGAGGCAGGCTATCTGAAGTTCGTCAACTAGCAAACCGGGGCAGCCTAATTTCAGCAGAGGAATTTTCTAAAATCCTGGCGGATCTTCCATTTCTTCATATTGATTTTCTGGATATTTGCTCCAATATAACTGGCCTGTTCAATGATGCAGCCGATCAACATGGTGCGCGATGGGCTTTACTTTTTGATGAGTTAGAAACTGCGCCCGAGTGGATAGTAGAGCAACTTTTTTCAGCATTTCGGGTTTGCGATCCAAAAATTTATTTAAAGCTTGCAATTAGCCCGGTATCAACAGTTGCTTTTCAAACAATTATGTCTGCTGCGGGTCCAGCGGAAGGTCATGACCACAAGCAAATACCGCTTTGGTATACCGATCGAATTGAGGCAAAAGGCTTCTGTGAGAGTCTGTGGCGCTCTCTCACCACGAAGAAGGGTCTCAATATCACCGCAAGAGAAGCCCTAGGAGCATCTGCGTTTGAACCTACAGCCAGAGGCCAAGTAAAAAAACAAAACCCTTACGCGGTCGGGCAGTACTGGACAGGGATTTTTAAATCCCTGCAAAAAAAAGACAAATCATTTTCTACATTCCTTCGAATTCGACATGTGGATCTTGATCGCATCGCAGAAACCCAACAAACTCAAAAAGATTCAATATTACGCAAAGCTGCCCCTATAGCTGCCGTTAGAAATTTCTTTCTTCACGAGGATCAGGAAGGTAACGTTTCGTCAAGATTTCGAAAAACCAGCTCTTTATACGCTGGAGCCGAATCAATTTTCGCCATCAGCGAGGGGAACCCGCGATGGCTAATTGGGCTTCTGACGCCGATGATTGCTTACATGGTGAACAATAAGGTAAGGCGAGTTCCGGAGAGTGTTCAAGCGGAAGAAATTGATAATGCGGCCGATCGCCTTGTAGCATTGCTTCGAACCATCCCAGTTCCATTGAACGTGCATCAAAGCGATGTCCAAGCATTAGATGTTTTAGTCCAAAAAATCGGCCTTCGTTTACACGATGATTTGATAAATCGCCCCTTTGCCATAGATCCTAGATTGTGCTTTGTAGTGGATAGGGGAATTAATAATTCTTTGATTGAATTATTATCTTCGGGGCTTAATCGCGGTGCAGTTATGCTAGTCCAAGGGACCGCCGCGCGATCTGTGGTTGGGGATATGACTGGCGTGACTTTGCGCCTTAGCTACCTGCTTGCGGCAAAGTATGGCTTGCCGCTACGGAAGGGGAAAGCAACCAATCTTTCTCATCTGCTTCAAGGCCCAATTGCTCCCTCATCAACCCCTCAACTCGGCTTTGAGGAAATCTGATATGTTAATTCAATCAATTCGCACCCAACGCTTGGATGAGTTGACTGAACCGATCGACCTACTTATCTGCGCATGCGGCTATGAGAGCAGGTCAATTTATATTGCCAGCAAACTCGAGAAACAAGCGAAGCGTAAATTTGCTTTCGGCTTTACGAGTCAACAAGTCTTGTTCTACTCGAGCAACCGTACGTGGTTTGAAGAGCACGGATTCATTTTTGTCGACACAGAAGATAAAAATTATGCTACCTCAATTAATGATCTTCTGACAGCGTTGCCTTCATCCAATGAACCGATCAAATTAGCAATTGATATTTCATGCCTAAATCGCCTCAGGCTCGCCGGTCTTGTTAATGAAATCCGATGCAATCGCGCTCTAGATTTTCTGGATATAAGTTTTGTTTACAATCTTGCAAAATTCAGCGAGCCAAATTCAGAATACGCTCCCACCAGCGTAGCTGAACCCGTTACACCCGAATTTTCTGGATGGACGACGCAGCCTGATTTGCCGCCCGCTGCGGTAATTGGACTGGGATATGAAGAGAGTCGGGCAATTGGCATTGTGGATCATCTTGAGATAAATAATGCTGCTTGGGCTTTTGTGCCACACGGCCCTATCGAGGATTACTCTGGCTCGGTCGATGAGGCGAACAAATCCTTCTACTCAATGTTGAGCATAGAGGGCCGAAAATTGATGTATGAAGTAGATGATCCTGCATCTCTTTTCAGAGAACTCAACTCTCTCATTGATTCACTTAAATCAAAATACAACCCAATAATTGTTCCATTCGGGCCGAAAATTTTTGCATTAGTTTCACTACTCGTTGCATCACTACAAGACGAGGTGGGAGTCTGGCGTGTTAGTAGCGGCTTATTGGAGAAGCCCGTCGATCGCAAACCTTCCGAGCACGTGACAGCGCTTCGGGTTTTATTCGCGAAAACCTCCAACGAACAATAGATCGGGTTCGTAGTCACCAAACGAAAAATACTCTTTGCGGAGACCGCCGACTCAATCATTTGCCGCAGTATTTTTGCTTTCAAGGCAACTATCTTCTGCCCATCCCCCCATTTATCCGCAAAGGTAACCGCAAGACACTCCTCTACATCCAAGAAGGAGTGCTCTCATGCCAATCGCCTTGCTCGCGCTGACTCTCAGCGCCTTCGCCATCGGAACGACCGAGTTCGTCATCGTTGGCCTCATCCCCACAGTCGCTGCCGACCTCAACATCGGCTTCCCCTCCGCCGGCCTGCTGGTCAGCCTCTATGCACTGGGCGTCGCCATCGGCGCGCCGGTGCTCACCGCCCTCACGGGCAAGCTGCCGCGCAAGGCGCTGCTGCTCGGGCTGATGGCGCTGTTCACGCTCGGCAATCTGCTGGCGTGGAAGGCGCCGAGTTATGAATCGCTGATTGCCGCCCGCGTGCTCACGGGGCTGGCGCATGGGGTGTTCTTCTCCATCGGCTCGACGATCGCCACCGGCCTGGTGCCGAAGG